>Ga0082335_1001734_pt1 | contig 44185 bp, 47 predicted proteins | sample Subgrocontami58m_FD_72375 | JGI IMG/M metagenome (GOLD analysis project Ga0082335, IMG submission 72375) | Subsurface groundwater microbial communities from S. Glens Falls, New York, USA - GMW37 contaminated, 5.8 m (SPADES assembly) (version 2) ...
GTTTTGATAACCTCTTTGATTCAGCATGCCATAAGCCAAACTGGCCAGGTGATGGGGGCAAGCTCAATACAAGACTACGGGTCGGTCTCTTGGGATCTCTGCGAGGTGGAGTGGGACTTCGCCGAGCGGGATCGAAAGGGCGGCCTTGATGTGGGACTCTTCATATTCCTCGCTGCTGCGGACATCCACGATAAGAGGCTTCTCACCCTTGACGATGGCATCCACAAGCTGATCCAGAGAGATAAATTCTGGCGCTATAGCGGGCTGCTGCTGCGCGAACTCAGGATATAGGGTGGGATCTGCAGCCGCTTCCGCTGGATTGAAGAATAATCCAAGCAAGATAGCGAATAGGGGAAAGAAATCTCTTTTACAGTAAAACCGCATCACGGCAACCCTCTTTTGAATCCGCTTTTCGTTGCCAGCTCCTCCGGGGTCAATACTCCTTCAAAGCGCTGGCCATCGATGATCCACGTCGGGTACACCTTGATCCCCGCTTCGTTGCATATTTTTGCCTGGGGTCCGCCAGAACCTTGGAGGCTGCATTCGATGTAGGGCAGGCGATGGGCCGAAGCGCCGAACATCTCTTTTTGGTCCTGGCAATGGGGGCACCAATAGGCGCCGTAAAATTTAATATTTTTCTTAGCCAAATGCTCGGCCAAGGCACGAGTCTCCGGCTCCTCCGCGCCTAGGTTCTTGCCCCACAATCCCTCGTAGTGAAGATGGAGAGTAATCACGACGATGAGCGCGCCGGCGCCGGTCCAAAGAAGCCAGCGACCCCAGGAGAAATTAGGCAGGCTTCCAGGCCGCTGCCAGGCGACTGTGGCCAGGATAACAGTCATGAGGGCAAGCGAGCTCAGACAATAAGGACAGGCGGCCTCCAACTCGATGAGCGACACCGAAGTCAAATAGATGCTGTAAAGAACCCCGATGAGAGAAACGGTCCAGGCCAGCTTCCAATAAGAATCCGCTTTGATGAATGCGATGCCGGCAAGGGCAGTGTAGGCGAGGAAGCCCCAAAAAGAGGTCGGCAAGCCGAATAGCATCGACCAGCGGCTGTTTAGGACTAGATCGCACCCGCTTCCTGCCGAGCAGCCCGCTACGGGTTTGCCTGTCCACACGATCAAGGTCAGATAGAGCGTGATTCCCATGCCGATGAGCGCCAGGCCGAGCAGCAGCCAGTTGGGGATAGGCCTCGTTGAGGGCGTTTGGCTGACTTCTTTTCTACCGGATTTCTTTTTTCTTGCTGTTTTGCCCATAGACATTATCTCATATCCCTCCTTAGCAGCTTTTTCAAATCGCGACGAAGGCGTTTCATGGCCTCTGCATCGGTGCTCTGATAGTAACCTCGGATCTGCGCCTTACCATCTACCAAGACAAATCGGGCGCTGTGGAGGATCGAAGCGTCGTTTTCCTGTCCGGCATTTGAGGCCGGCACGGCGCTAAGACGAAAACCCTCTTGAGCCAGGCGGTAGATCTCTCTCTTCTCTCCGGTCAAAAAGAGCCAACGGTCAGGATCAGCCTTAAAGCGCTCAGCATATCGGGAAAGCGCCTGAGGAGTGTCTCGTTCAGGATCCACAGAGATCGAAACCAGTTTGATATCCGCTTTGTCCGCTAGATCATTCTGAAGCCCGGCCATCTCAGCGCTCTGCAAAGGACAGGTGTCCTTGCAGTTGGTATAGATGAAATTGGCGATCCAGATTTTATCGTGGAGGTCCACTAGCCCAAATGGCTTTCCGCTCCGTTCCATAAGGGAGAAATCCGGAACGGCACCAAAGTTCTTCAGTCCTTCAAGCGGCCTCTCATCCCATCCGCCTTGCCTGGGCCAGACCCTTAGACCTGTCCAAACGGCTGCGCCTAAGGCCGCAGCTATCGCGATGGCCAGGAATCCCCAGAGAAAGCGGGAAGTGCTCAGATGGTTCATAGTTATCCAGGTGGTGCTTTATCTACCAAAAGGTCTTGCGCACGGTCCCGTTCGCCATGATGTTACTTCACGACAAACCAGACCTTATCGCTAGCATCCAGCTCGGTTACATGATCCTCCGCCACCACCCTCAGCTCCAAAATGTGTTGTCCCTGCTTGATCCCGGTCAAAGTCCCTTTTTCGCTCTTGAACATTCCCATCAACTTTTCGGAATGCTTCATCGGCATATCCATACCCTTCATTTGACCTTGCTGAGAAAAGGCAAACATCGGCATGGAAAGCGTTAATGCCGTTACGGAAAGCGCTAAAAGCTTTTTACTCATTTTTCACCCTTCTTGATCTCTATTTCACCATAAAATCGACCCGGTCGCTAGCGTCCAGCTCGGTTCGGTGATCTTCTCCCACTACCTTGAGTTTCAGAGTATGATGACCGTGCCGGATGCCTGTCCCTGGCGAGCGCAAGTTTCTTATGGGGGGATGGAAATCACGCTTTGAATGTGACATGCTTCGGCATATCACCTCATTGCGAGATGATCTTTCACGATTGACGTCCCCCCCATGTCATCTGAGGCCTTCATCCTAGTGCCGTTTTTTTTCGCGGCAGCAATCCTTTACTCCTCCGTAGGGCACGGCGGCGCCTCTGCCTATCTGGCGATACTCGTGCTGGCGGGCTACCCTCGCGAAGCGATTGCGCCCACGGTCCTGGCTTTGAATATTCTGGTTACGCTGCTGGGAACGATTAACTACTACCGCGCGGGCCATTTTGACGCACGGTTGCTTCTACCGTTTATCCTCACGTCCATTCCCGCCGCCTATGTCGGGGGCTCTATGCGCGTCTCGGAGGAAACCTTCTCGCTGATTCTGGGCCTTACTCTGCTCGTCGCCGGAGTGCGGTTGGTGATATTCGCCAAACCGATCGCGGCGAAGCAAGTACTCTCACGCAGGCTGCTGTTTGGCGCCGGTTTGCCTGTGGGATTCGCGTTGGGGTTTCTAGCGGGTCTTATCGGCATCGGCGGCGGCATCTTCTTGAGCCCGCTGTTGCTTTTTATGGGTTGGGCGGATGCGAAGAAGACCGCGGCGGTTTCCGCAGCTTTTATTTTGCTGAATTCTTTTAGCGGGCTCACCGCGCATATCATCAAGGGGGCCGCGAACTGGAATCTCCTGGGAGTCTTAGCCATTACTGTTCTTATCGGAGGGGGAATAGGCTCGTACATAGGAGCCTTCCGGCTATTACCGATAACGCTGCAGAGGCTTCTTGGGGCGGTACTTTTACTTGCCGCTTTCAAGCTCTTCATTTAGCCTTGTCCAATTTTCTCTTGCAAGGTCCTCTCCCTTTAGCTATTGTCGCGTCGTGATAACCGCATCAAAATTTATCATAGTGTCTATCATCTAAGGGAGGGAAAAAAATATGAAAAAGGCTATCCTTGCTGCTTTTTTGTTTTCTCTAACTGGTTGGCTCGTGGTGAGTTTGGGGCCGAGAGATAAGGGGCAGACGGTTGCGCTGGCCGCAGCTCCTGGGGCTAAGCCCGAGAGCATCGCCCGTGGTGGGCAGTTATATGACACCTGGTGGAAAGTGGTCCCCGGAGCTAAGGAGCCCAAGGATAACCAGCCCCTGTGGGCATCACAGACAACCAACAAGCGCAAGGGCTCCGTTACTTGGCGGTGTAAAGAATGCCACGGCTGGGACTACACGGGTAAAGATGGCGCCTATGGGAGCGGCTCTCACAAGACAGGATTCGCCGGAGTATGGAATGCGGCGCAAAAGAAGAGTGTAGATGAATTGGCTGCTATCCTTAAAGGATCGGCTAACCCGCAGCACAATTTCTCCTCTGTTCTTCGCCCGGAAGATATCGCCGACCTGGCGAATTTTCTCAAAGGTGGGTTGGTGGATGTGAAGCAATATGTGGACTACAAGTCAAAGAAACCCATTGGAGGGGACATCGAGCGCGGCAAGGCACAATATGCCCTATGCGGCGCGTGTCACGGTCCGGACGGGAAAAAGCTTAACTTTGGCAGTGATAAAGAGCCAGAATACGTCGGCACAATAGCCAAGGAGAATCCTCAGGAATTTACTCACAAAATCCGAGTGGGACAACCCGGCAGCAACCCTCCCATGCCCGGGGCATTGGTTCTCGGCTGGGACATCAAGCAAGTCTTGGATGTTTTGGCCTATTCTCAGACCTTGCCCGAAAAATAGAGTTCGGAGGGAAAAGTTCCTGGCACACGGCTGAGAAACGTCCATAAATATAGGGTCAAACAGACGTTTGTGGTAAATATGGTGGCGGCTGCCGTCAAAGCTTCTGACAACGGAGACAACGATGGAAGACTCTAAAGGGACGCAAACTCAGGGACCGCATAGGAAAAATGGGATGGCTCGATTCACCCACCTTATCGCGCTGCTCAGTGTCCTTCTCTGGTTTTCTTTCGCCCACCCTGCCGAGGTAAAGGAGAAGCGGCCGATTGATGGCATCGCCGATAACAGCTTCCTAATCGAAGAGGCTTATAATCAAGAGTCTGGCGTGGTCCAGCACATTTTCACCGCTCAGTATGGGGCGGAGCGGGACAAGAAGCCGAGGGAACGCGGTTGGACCTTTAGCTTCACCCAAGAGTGGCCGATTTTTTCTGAGCTGCACCAGTTTTCATACACTATCCCCTCCTCTCACATACATGGCGGAGGAGAAAGCCAGAGTGGCATCGGCGACATTCTGCTAAACTACCGCCTTCAGGCGCTTGAGGAAAGCGAGCGCCTTCCCGCTTTCGCTCCCAGGTTTAGTTTGATCCTTCCCACCGGTAGCCGGGACGAAGGAACAGGCAGTGGCGCTGTCGGCTACCAGTGGAACCTCCCCGTCAGCAAAAAAGTAGGGCCGCGGCTGGCGTTTCATGCCAATGCCGGTCTCACGTATATTCCCCGGGCGCGTGCTCGCTTGGACGAAGGTCTCTCGCCTGAGCGATCACTGGTGTCCTATAACCTCGGAGCGAGTGGTATCTTTGCTCTCTCTTCCCGGGTGCACCTCATGATAGAATGGGTTGGCAATTTTGAGGCAAACATCAACGATCAGGGAAAAAAGAAGCGCGACTTCATCTCGGCGATCTCTCCAGGAATGCGTGTGGCTGCCGTAGACGGGGATGATCTGCAGGTCGTCCTCGGCCTGGCGGCTCCGATTGGCGTCACCCGGCCGACGAATGATTACGGCGTTTTTCTGTATCTCTCCGTAGAACACAAGTTGCTTTGGTGAACGCTAAGTCCTTCAAAATTGGGTTCAGACTACATTTTGAGACTACCCCGATTGGAATTGTTCTCTGACACCATTTCTCTAGGGGCCTTCCGGCTATTGCCGATAACGCTGCAAAGGCTTCTCGGGCTGGTGCTTTTAGTGGCCGCTTTGAAGCTCCTCGTTTAAACCCTGAAACCGGCTTATCTTGACAAGGCAGCGCTACTCGGATAATAAAATTGATTGTCGTTGTCCTCTATGAAAAGAGCTCTCAATTCTCGTCGCCTGATCGGAATAGTCCTCTTCCTGGCTGTTTTTTTCCTCCCCTTACACTCCCACGCTTTCACTGTAACGGCGCAGCTCGGTAAAGAGTGCAGTTGCTATCATGGAGGACGAACCCAAGTCGGCTTGGCCCCGGTCACGGCAGATTGGGCGCCAAATTTTCAGCCCTATCTCTTTGTCAGTTACGAACCCCGAGTTTTTGACTATTCCTCGGTTGATTCTCACGCCATCCGGGCGCCTCCTGCTATTTAGCCTCTCTAGCTCTCTTTTTTTCATCTAGACAAAGTTTTCGTTTTTCCTCCCGTCGGGCGGGAGGGGGAGATCCTTGTTTTTGGGGAGGTAGATTTATGGATGCGTTGAGAAAGAAATTGTGGCTTATCTCTACGTGCCTGGTCTTGTGTTTCATGGTTTTTTCACCTGGAGTTGGGTGGGCTCAGGATTCCACCATCGAGGCCTTGAAGAGGCAGCTTGGAGAGATGCAGCAGCAAATGCAGAAGATGATGGAGCGGATCGAGCAATTGGAGCGGGAGAAAGCGGCCCAAGCCGAACCTCCGACACCACCCGCGCAACAGCCTGTCCAGTCCATTCTCGGTGCTTTAAATCCAGCCATTACGGTTTTCGGGAATTTTGTTGGCCGCGGCGATAGCAAGAGAGTCGTTAATGAAGACGGGGACCGAATTAGCAACAAGTTCAATCTTCGCGAGGTTGAGGTCGATATGCGGGCTCCGATCGATCCTTACGCGGACGGCGTTTTGATCGCCTCGTTGGAGTCAGAGACGCCAGGCCAGTTTTCCGCAAGCGTCGAAGAGGGGTACGCCGTGATCAAGAAGTTACCCTTTCTGGACGAGCCTCCTCTAGGGCTAAAGTTGAAAGTGGGTCGCTTTCGCCCTGCGTTCGGAAAATTCAATGTTATTCACACGCATGACCTTCCGACAACCTTCAGGTCATTACCCACAGCAGAGTTCATGGGCGAAGAAGGATTTATTCAAAACGGCCTCTCGGGTAATTTTTTTATTCCCACGCCATGGGATGCCAACTCCAGCCTGGATGCAACGATGGAGGTTTTGAACGGAGGAGACGTGGCGATATCGTCCGATGCGCGATCAAGAGCTTCCTACCTGGGGCACCTTCGGTGGTTCCGGACTTTTGAGAACGGTCATGACCTGGAGCTAGGATGGTCCAGCTACTTTCATCCGCGTGGAAACGACGTCCGCTCCGCGGATTTTCACGGTGTGGATTTCATGTACCGCTGGAAACCGTTTCGCCTGGGGGAATATAAGTCGTTCCTTTTCGGCGGTGAGATGATGTTTGCGCGGCGCGCCTATCCGAGGGCGTCTGAGCCCGCAGATGTGCAGCGCGCCATCACTCTCAGAGAATTGCAGGCTGGGAACGGCAAGCCGTTCGGATTTTCCATTTTTAGTCAGTGGCAGCTCAACCAAAGAACGTACGCGGGTCTCCGCTGGGATCAAACCAGAACTCTCTTCGATCCGGGGCTGATGCGGCGGAGCCTTACTCCCTATGTCTCCTACTATTTCACCGAGTTTCTTCGTGCCCGCTTGAATTACGAGCGCCGTTGGAGCGATCTGTTTACTGAGAACAACCGCAACTCCCTCTTCTTCGAGTTGAACTGGGTGTTTGGTTCTCATCCGCCGGAACCTTTCTGGGTGAACAAGTAGAAGGGGGCAAAGAATTTGCGCCTCCGCCATCTCAATTTGAACGTATTGGAGGTTAGAATGAAATCCCTACGAATGCTCTTTGTCACAGTTCTTTGTTATTTGATTTTTGCGCCGCTATTGCCCGCCCAGGAAAAGAAAGTGCAAGTGGTCTGTACTCTTCCTACGCTGAAAGCCCTCACCGAGGAACTGGGTGGCAGCCGAGTCAATGTGATCGCGCTGGCCAGGGGAGACCAGGATCCGCACTTTGTGACACCTACTCCGGTGCTTATGCAGAAGACCCGACAGGCCGATCTCTTGATTCAGGTTGGTTTCTCGCTGGAGCTATGGGCGGATCAGGTAGCCAATGGATCCGGAAACCCGAGAATCTTCCGTGGCACTCCAGGGCGGGTCATTGCGAGCAACGGAATCTCAGCACTTGAAGTCCCCTCAGTCGTCTCGCGTGAATTTGGCGACACCCACCCGCAGGGCAATCCCCATGTTTGGCTGGACCCGCTGCTCGCTAAAGTCCAGGCCGCAAATATTACCGAAGCGTTAAGATCGGTAGATCCCGGTGGAGCGGCCTACTATGAGTCGCGCAAGACCGACTTTTTTAAGCGTGTCGACGACGCGCTGTTCGGCCCTGAGTTGTTGAAGCTCGTCGGAATTCAGAAACTGACGCGTCTTGCCTGGAGCGGCCAGTTGCACAGTTTCTTAGAAGAGAACAAGGTCAGCGGCCAGCCGCTGGCAGCCAGAGCCGGCGGTTGGCTAAAAGCCGCTGAGCCTCTCAGGGGCGTAAAGGTGTTCGAATTCCATAAGGTTTGGGTGTACTTTGCCCGGGTGTTCGGGATTCAGTTGGTGGGCACTATTGAAGAGAGGCCGGGAATTCCACCGGGGCCGCAGCATGTTAAGCAGGTAACGGAGAGAATATTAGCCGACAGAATTCCGCTGATCCTGGTAGACAATTTCTACGATCCTTCACTGCCCAATCGTGTTGCGGAGCAAACAGGGGCGAAGGTCGTCTTGCTCCCCAACCAGGTGGAGGGCGAGCCGGGGATCAAAACCTATTTTGATCTAATCGATCACCTCATAAACAAAATGACAGCACCGCTGAAGAGGTGAAAGTCGAGTCGCCGACCGACAGGAGAAAAACATGTCCGTCATTTTCGAGTTGAAATGGATGTTGGTTCCATTCCTGGCCTGTCTTGTTCTCTCAAGCATGCTTATTTATCTCGGGATTCATGTGATCACCCGAAAAGTGATTTTTGTGGACCTGGCATTGGCCCAGATAGCCGCTCTGGGCGCCACCTACGCCGTCACCTTGGGTTATGACCCCAACTCCGATTCTTTATGGGTGGCCCTCTTTTCGCTGGCGTTTACTTTCGTTGGAGCCGGAGCGTTCGCGATTGCACGGATGCGTAGGGAGCGGGTCCCACAGGAGGCCTTCATTGGGATCATTTACGCTGTCGCGTCGGCCGCGGCGATTTTGATCCTTTCCAAATCGGCGACTGGCGGGGAAGAGCTGAAGCACATGCTGGTGGGGGATGTCCTGTTGGTTTCCCTTCCCTCAGTGATCAGCATGGCCATACTTTACGGTTGCATCGGAATTTTCCACGTGATTTTTCGGAAGAAGTTTTTGGCCATTTCTCTCGACCCAGAGACGGCGGAAGCCTCGGGCATCAACATCCGATTGTGGGACATTCTCTTTTACATGTCTTTCGGCGTCGTCATCGTCAAGTCAGTCGCCATCGTGGGAGTGCTCCTCGTTTTCTCGTACCTAGTGGTACCAGCGGTCATCGCTCAGATGTTCAGCGACACCGTGGTTGGGAGGCTTTTGCTAGGCTGGCTGGTGGCGATCCTGGCCAGCATGGCGGGGATTGTCTGGTCTTTCTATTCGGATTATCCGACTGGCCCGGCGGTGGTCGTGATGCTGGGTCTTTTCCTCATTTTTTCCAGCATCGTCTACTACATTCAGCATGCGCCGGTAAAAGGACGGGCAGTCATAAACGTCACGGCCATCGTGTTATTCTCGGCTCTTTTCTTCTCCGGCCTTTCCTACTTTAAGAAAACGGATTCCTCAGCGGTCGCTTCGAAATTAGCCCCGATGGATCTCCTGCTCAATGAGGTTAAGACCGGGGAGGAGGTGCACCAGTTGGACGCGATTGGTCGCTTGACCGAGATGCACGATCCCAGAATCGTTCCGGCCTTGGCGGAGCTGCTCTCTCGGACGCAATCCGAGCAGGTGGTGGAGGCGACGGTAGAGGCTCTAAGAAAACAGCAAGACCCGCGTGCCGTTCCCGCGCTGCAGCTTGCCGCCCGGGGAAATTACGATGACTTCCTGAAGCTCTCCATCGCCAAGGCGCAACTGGCGCTGGGAGATCGCGAGGGTTTTGCTACGTTAATCAAAATTTTAAAAAACGACGAATCTGTTTTTGCCCGTCAACAGGCAAGCGAGACGCTGGAGAAACAATCCGAGCGCAAATTTGGTTACCAGCCTGAAAAATCGGTAGCGCAAAATGAAGTTGCGTTGCAAAAGATCGATGAATGGTGGAAGACTGAGGGAGGCAATTTGAGGTGGGATACAAAAGGGGGTAAATTTCACAGTTGAGAGAAAATAGTTGGCGGCCCATGAGAGCTTGCAAATTTTTATTTTTGGCATTTCTATTTTTGGTATCCGGCTGCGGCCCCTTAATTTCCGGCACCCCCGCCCCTGAAGAGCGCCACCCTGTCGCCGAAGGTCAGAAACCACCCAGGGTCGGCTTGGTCTTGGGTGGGGGTGCGGCACGGGGATTCGCCCATGTCGGAGTGATCCGTGTCCTTGAGCGGGAAAAGATCCCTATTGATTTAATCGTGGGGACGAGCGTCGGGAGTTTGGTCGGGGCGATTTACGCGGACAAGAAAAACAGCTTCGAGCTCGAATGGACCGCCTTCTCCCTGGAGGAGAAAGATCTCTTCGACTACACCTTCATCAGCCCGACCCAGGGGTTTGTCCGGGGAGAGCGCTTAGAGGAATTTGTTTTGAAAAAGGTCTCGGCGCGTGAGCTGCAGCAGCTGAAGATTACCCTTGGCGTGGTCGCTACCGATATCCAGAATGGAGAGGTGGTGGTTTTATAAAACGGCTCCGTGGGCCGCGCGGTGCGCGCCTCCAGCGCCATTCCAGGAATTTTCATTCCTGTCCGTTATCAGGGAAGGCTCCTGGTGGATGGCGGGGTGCTCAACAACGTGCCGGTGGATGTGGCGCGCAAGATGGGAGCTCAGGTGGTGATTGCGGTCAATCTGGGAGGAGGAAAAAAATCGGCCCAAGTGAATAATATATTTGATGCGATTGTTCAGAGTCTTTACCTCATGTCCATAGAAAGCACGGCGGCGAGGTTGAGAGAGGCCGATGTGGTTATTCAGCCTGAAGTTTCGCAGATAGGGATGATCGACTTTAGCCGGAAAAAAGAGCTGCTGGCTCTCGGGATCCAGGCCGCCGAGCAGGCCCTGCCGCGCATTCGGGAGAAGCTTTCAGGAGTGAACGCAGTTTCAGCCGCTCGTTGAAGCGATAGCAGGGAATTTGGAAACCTGTGGTCCGCTACGATTGTGCTCACACTTTTGCCCATCGTGATCGCTACACCCTACAAGGCGAGACCTTGCCGTGAATACATACTCTATGATAAAGTATGTACTATGAAAAATCGCGTTACTCTCAGCATTGATCCGGCTGTGACTCGGCGGGCCAAGAAGCTGGCCTACGCCAAAAGGACCAGTGTGTCGGGGCTGGTCGAGCAGTTCTTGCGCTCGGCTCCGATCACGGGTGAGGAGAAAGCCCCGTCCTTCGTGGAACGCTGGGCAGGCAAGTTCTCCGTGGCGAAATCCGCACCGCGTGACCTACGAATGAAAGCCTTCAGGGCGAGGTATCACTTGAAGACCCGATGAGAGTTCTTCTGGACACCGACATTCTATTGGACGTCGCGCTCGGCCGGAGCAAGTTCTTTGCGCCTAGCGCCGCGGTTTTACACTGGGCAGAGTCGGAACCCGGAGAGGCTGCCGTAGCGTGGCATTCGCTTTCCAATATCGCCTACCTCCTGCGACCGGATGCCCGTCCGTTCATCCGTGACCTCCTGAAATTCGCGGAAGTGCCCACAACTGGAACGGACGCTGCAAAACAAGCCACCGGGTTTCCGATGAAAGACCTTGAGGACGCAATGCAGGCGGCAGCGGCACTCGCCTTTGGAGCCTCCTATATCATTACCCGAAACATACCACATTATCGTACATCGCCCGTGCCAGCGATATCTGCGGGCGACTTTATGGCCAAGGTAAAGTCGGATTAATGAATGATAGGAAATCGCTTTTTAGGGCCAGCCGCCGCGAACTCAAATTCACTGTCTGCTTGCCCGCGCCAACGCCCACCGAACCGGCTTGAGTTAAAGTTGTTCCAAGAATTCCTCTTCACTGATTCCCGCTTGGCGCAGCATCCTCTAGGTTATCACGTGGTAGAGTTCAATGCGATCATGCCGAACCAAGGTAATAGGATTTGGATTTTGGGGATGGCGCAATCTCACGTGAGAGCCAGTTTGATGCTGGATAGAGAAGCCGAGCTTGAGCAACACCCGAAGGACACGACGAGGCTTAAGGGTAGGTATCTTTTTACTCACGCGGCCTTCAGGCTCACGCGAATCTTCTCAGCGCGGGGCTGTTTGGAGATATCCCCAGGAAACGGAACTTTCTCTTTGACCATTCCTTCCAGAGCGCAACGGATGGCATCGCGAGCCATGCGGCGGGCCTCTCCCAGTGTACGACCAGCAGTCATTATTTCGGGAATGGCAGGCACAATCGCCTGATAACCGCCTCCTTCAAGGGGCTCAAAAATGACCGTATAGCGATAATCTTTAATGGCTGCCATTTGATCCGCAAGTTTATTTGGTCTGAATCGCTTCGTCAACCTCTGCAGCGTTCCGGTGAACTACGCCGAAAATGTCAATAAGGCCTGCCTGCCCCTTTCAGCTCTGCCTGGTCAATCAACCTGATGATCCGCATCTCCCCCTGACACTTGGGACAGGTAAGGGGATCGGCCTCATAGACCTTTCTGATGAAGTAGGACCAGCGCTTTCAAATAGGCTATCAAGGGTAAGATCGGCAGCGAGAGGGGTTTGGTAATGGCAAAACCTAAACTCACAATGGCGATTTACCATTATGACCGCCACATCCCGTTCTTTGACGGTACCGTTGTTCCAGACGGCGTCGACCTTGCGGTCCTTGAGGTGGGGCAGTCCAGTCCTCTACGGCACGGCGCGGACCGTCATCAGCGTATGCTGCAGAAGGGGGAATTCGACATTTGCGAGCTTTCGTTGTCGTCCTATCTGATGGCGAAGAGCCGGAGGATGCCTTTCACGGCTATCCCGGTCTTCCCCCGCAGGCTTTTCAGCCCATCCCAGATGTGGGTTCATGTCGGTGCGGGAATCAAATCTCCAACGGATTTGATCGGGAAAAAAGTAGGGCTCATCACTTATCAGACCACGCTTTCCGTTCTAGCCAAGGGCGATTTGCAGTCCAAATACGGCGTCCCTTGGCGCAAGATTCAATGGATCGTAGCTAAAGAGGAGACGGTCCCGTTTAAGCCTCAAGAGGGTGTGATCATCCAGCTCGTTCCACCCGGAAAAAAGATCGAGGCCTTGTTGGAGAACGGCGAGATCGATGCGTTGATGATGCCCCATCCGCCGCGATCGGTAGCGCGCGGGTCGGACAAGATCAGCCGTCTCTTTGCCGATGCCAAGCAGGAGGACATTCGCTACTTTCTTAAGAATGGCTTCTATCCCATTATGCATGTGGTGGCGTTTAAGGATGGGCTGCTCGAGAGTCACCCGTGGCTGGCGCAGAGCGTAATGGGGGCATTCGAGCAAGCCAAGGAAGCCTGTAAACACTATTACGATGATTCCAACTGGTCTCGCCTGGCTTGGGGACGCCATCTCTTTGAGGAGGAAAGTCGCATCCTGGGCGAGGACCCGTGGCCTTACGGCGTGAGGAAAAATCGGGCCAATCTTGAGCGCTTTATGGAATACTCGATGGATCAAGGGCTGATGGAAAGGAAGCTGACGGTGGAGGAGCTTTTCGCGCCAACCATGCACGACACCTAGTGATCGAATCTAGAAAGCGAATTCTTGTCATTCGTTATTACCGATCCATCCCCTTAAAGAATCCCTCCCTTTCCAGCTCCTCCAGGATAGAGTGATCGACAAAGTCCTGAGGGCTGCGGACTTTAATATCGGGATTCCTCTCCGTGTAAAATTCCAACGTGTCCTTAATTCCCGGCATGCTGACCCGAGGCGGGAAACTGAAGCGGGGAGCATAATAAGCATACGTGGCGTTGAGGATCTCAGGATCTTCAAGACGCATTCTTTTTGCGAACACCTTGAGACTGCTTCCTCGATCGTTCTTAAGGACGTGGATGGCCTCGGAATAGGCTTTGACAAAGCGCTTGGTCAAGTCGCGCTGCTCACGGAGAAAGCCCCTTCGAACATAGAGAGTGGATTGGGGGAAATCGGCCCGCATCTCTCCCATGTCCGCGAGCACCCTATAGCCCGATTTCATCGCCACGGTGAGATGCGGAGGCGAGAGTATGGTCGCGTCGATCCTTCCAGTCGTGAGCGAGAGAAGCCGCGTGGCCGCATCTCCTCCGATGATGATATTGAGATCCTGCCTTTTTAGGCTCCACTCCGTAAGCGCCAGCTGGAGAGCGAGATCATTCGAACCGCCGAAGTTTAGAATTCCTACTCTCTTCCCGCGAAGATCGTTCGGAGAGCGGATCGAAGGATGAGACACAATCGAATAGGGAAATTTGTTGTAGGAAGCGGCGAGGAACACAATGTCCGACCCGCGCGCCTGCGCCAGAAGCGGCGTCGTCGCAGACCCCGTAGTAAACTGGGTACTCCTGCTAAGCAAAGTGGCCACTGAGCGAGCCCCACCGGTGATCATGATCAATTCCACGTCGAGGCCGTATTTATCGAAGATCTTAAGGTCTTTGGCCACCCAGGTAGTGATCTGAAAACCGGACACACCGCCATAATCGGCAACTACTCTATCCGCGCCTTGAGCGCTAAGTGTGAAGAAACCGACAAGAAAAAAACGCTAATGCTAAGCTTCATGCTTTTTCCTTTAAGTGATTTTTGGGAGACTTGCAATTTCAAGTTGCTATCCCAATCTGGGGCCAATGTCCAAATGATAGGAACTTGGTTTTTAAGATCAGCCGCCCAGAACTCCAATTTGCCCTCCGACCGCCCCTGCCCACCCGACTTCTCCGGCTCCTGGTGCCCACCACACGCAAGCAGACTGGCCGGCGTTGCCGGTGAGCAAAGAAGTAGAAGTCAGTTTGACCGCAGGGTCAGATCTTTTCAGGGTGTTGGAAAACCCTGTTCTCAGACCGGTTAAAAGGCCTCTGTCTGCGTGCAACGCGCGAAAGGACATACTCCTGGCTATTTCTGTAGATCGGAAATAAATCCGCTCTTATCAAGCTCCTGAACAAACCGCATATCGACGAAGTCCTCCGGCTTCATCGTCTTTGCTCTGGGATTGCGCGCCTCTATCTCCTTAAGAATCGTAGTGATCCCTTGGATTGCCGGATAAGGGGGAATGGAGAAATTTTGCCTAACGATCCATTCGTAACTCTCGTCGAGAACTTCCTTGTCGTCGCTCTTGAAATATTTCGCCATCACCTTCTTGGCAAAGAGCGGATCCTTTTTGGCCAGGACCACGCCTTCAACGTAAGCCTTCAGGAAACGCCTGACAATGTTTTCATTGCCTCTCAAATAGCTCCGCCTTGTCACCACGCCATTAAAGGGAAAATTGGCCTCGAGCTTCGAGACATCCAGAAGCTCTTTGAAGCCGAGTTTTCTTGCCCGAATCGTGGCCGGAGCGGTCAGGGCTACCGCCTGAATACGATTGGTACTCAAGGCGGCCACGCTCTCGGTAGCGCCGCCGGTCTGTATAACCGCCACATCCTTGTCCGGTTGGAGACCGTACCTTGCCAACGCGAAACGGGCGGCAAAATCGGAGATGGCGCCATATCGAGTCACCCCCATCGTCTTTCCTTTAAGATCCGTCATGCGCTCGATCTCCGGGCGGCTAAAGATATAAAAGACGAAATTCCGCAAGATGCTGGCCAATATCACTAAATCTCCGCCTGCGAGATTTGAATCCACCACCGCTGCGGCGCCAATCTGGCTTATGGGTATCTCGCCGGCGAGCATCATGCTCACCACCAGGGAACTTCCCCACAGACGGATCATTTCTACCGAAAGGCCGTACTTCTCGAAGAGTCGGCCCTCCTTGGCAAACCAAATGGCCGCCTCGGTGGCAGAATCACCTGCCCGGGCCGCCCTGACTTTATCAAGTTTGTCTTCCTGGCCAGCGGACGGATCGACAAATGCCAATACCGTTATGAGAGCAGTCAACGCCAAATAAATCTTCTTTTCCATCTCTTAGTTCCTTTTACTTTCTTTATAGCCCGCCAGCTTTCCCCCCACGCTCTTAAAGTCGATATATCCGCGCTCGACATCCGTGCGGATCAGCTGCACACGGAGCCTGTGGCCGACGTCCATGCCTTCAAAACCGCTCACCAGTCTTCCTTCAATGGGCGGATGCAGAAGACGGACCCACGTGCCTTTGTCAGAAGCGCCGGTAACGATGCCATCGAACCGCTCGCCGATCCTTGATTCCAGCAGTATTGCTGCCGCGGATTTTCCGACTTGTCGTTCGACCTTCTTCGCTGCGTCTTCCTCTTCGGTGCAGTGCTTTGCGAGCGCCGCCAATTCATCGTTCTCATAGGGCAGGGAACGTCCCGCCAGTGCTGCTTTCAGCAACCGCTGCGTGATCAGATCGGGGTATCGGCGGTTTGGGGCGGTGGAGTGAGTATAATCCCTGACCGCGAGACCGAAGTGTCCGGCGGCACTGCCTCCCGGAAGTTCGGCCACGTATTCACCGGCGCCCAAGAGCTTGATGACGCTGAGGGAAAGATCTGGAAAGCGGAGAGGATCGGCAGCTTTCGCTGAAATGAGGAATTGCTCCAGGGCCTTTGAGTCGGGCTTCTGGGGTAACGTGAAGCCATGGTCCGAGGCAAGCTCGATGATCCGGTCCCAGCGTTTGGGTATGCGGACAACGCGCCGCAGCGACGGAAACATTTTGGCCGCGAGGTATCGTGCGGTAACACCGTTTGCGGCGATCATGAAGTCCTCAATAATTTCTTTAGCCCGGTTCTTTCTTTCGGTTTCTAAATCCTTGAGCTCATCTCCGTCAAACACCGGACGTGCTTCTATAGTTTCGAGATTAAGCGCACCGTGGACGTGCCGGAGGGCCTTCAACTTTTGGGCCACGCGGTCCTGGAGCCGGAGGTTCTCGTCGAGACCGTCGACCTTGCCGATAACTTGCGGCATCGGCCCACTACCCTCCAGCCAGTTAGCCACGCTGTTGTAGGCGAGCTTTGCACGATTGCGGACCGTCGCACTGTAGAGGTCCGAACCCTGCAGCGATCCGTCCGCGGCGATGACCATTTCAACGACGATGGCCAGGCGGTCTGATTCATAGTTGAGAGAGGTAAGGCCGGTCGAGAGTTTTTCGGGTAGCATCGGAAATATCTCGGCAGCGGTGTATACCGAAGTGGTGTTGTGCCGGGCATGATCGTCAAGTGCCGACTGCTTCTTGACGACCGCGTCCACATCGGCAATTGCCACAAGGATCTTTACGGCCCCTCCGGGCATGGCTTCGGCGGCCGTAAGCTGGTCCAGATCGCGCGAATCATCGTTATCTATGGAGCACCAGATAAGATTTCGGAGATCACGCGTTGATTGTTCCGCTCGTGTTGCAGGCCCGTGGATTCCGTCGAGCTCGGCGCGTGCCTGGAGCGAGAATTCGGGAAAAAGTCCCCTTTCAAGCATCGCCCGGCGGGCGATGCTTTGTAAGATAGAGCGGTGTTGTCTGTCGTCTGTATCCGTCATAATGTCACCGGTAAAGATTTTCCCCTGTTTAGTGCCTTCAAGCTTTCACCTTTAAGAAATCACTTTTTAGGGCCAGCCGCCCAGAACTCAAATCTGCCTCCGAACCATCCCGCCCACGGCTTCTAGCGCCCACCACACGCAAGCAGACTGGCCCGCTGACCCTCTTTTTGGCCGGACACTACCTGATAACGTGGTCTTAGGTCAACTTAAGGCCGGCTTTAGGCAGGGGTAGACAGCTTTAATGACCTCCGGTTTCCAGGCAACTAGCTCTTCCCCTTAGGGCTTTTTCTCCAACAAACGCTCTGCTATAGTTCCTGCATGCCTTCGGTTCTAATCAAGAACATCGGCGCCTTAGTAACGGGCGATTTGAAAAAGCCGCTGCGCAATGCCGACTCCATCTATGTCGAGGACGGGATCGTCAGGGTGATCGGAAACGGACTCAACCACCGGGCGGATATCGTGATTGATGCCCGCGGCATCACCGCTATCCCAGGCTTGATCGATTCCCATTCTCACCCCACCTTTGGCGATTTTACCCCGGCACAGAACTCCCTCTCATGGATTACGCATTACATGCACGGTGGGGTGACCGCGATGATTTCTGCCGGGGAGCTTCATCTTCCCGGACTCCCCCTGCCTCCGGATACCAGGACGGCCATGTCACTGGCGCTTCTCGCCAAGCGCTGCTGGGACAACCTGCGCCCTTCCGGTGTCAAGGTGCATGGCGGAACACTCCTTTTGGTCCCGGGCTTGAAAGAGAAGGATTTTGATGACATTGCCGCTGCCGGTATCCGCTTGGTCAAGTTCATCTTCTATGACTACAGCCTTCTCTCAAACGGGGAGGCCGAACGATATGTGAAATGGGCCAGGGAGCGTGGGATCAAGGTCAAGATCCACTCTGGCGGCGTGTCGCGCTCCGGTGTAAGCCAGGTGGCGGGATTTGAGATCGTGAAAAAGATTCAACCTGATGTCGTTGGCCACATCACCGGGGGTCCCATTCCAATGCCGGAACGGGATGTGGAACGGATCGTGGGGGAAACGGATTATTATGTGGAGATCTGCAGCTCGGGAAATCCACGCATGGTCCTTAGCCTCATGTGCGCAGTAAAGATCAAGGGTGTGTTTCACCGCGTTCTAATCGGGACCGACACCCCGGGGGGGACAGGGATCATTCCGCGCGGGATGCTGCGCGAGATCGCCTTCTTGTCTTCGGTTGCTGAAGTGGCCCCGGAATCAGCCATTTGTATGGCTACGGGGAATGTCGGTCGCGCCCACGGCCTCTCCATCGGCACAGTGGAAGAGGGAAAGGCCGCCGACATGGTGCTCCTGGATAGGATTCAAGGCTCGGTGGCCAAGGATGGTCTGGATGCCTTTGCCAAGGGCGATCTTCCCGGTATCTCCGTGGTCATGATCGATGGCGAGATCCGGGTCGCAGGCAGGAGCCAGCAGACCCCGCCGCCGGAGCGTGCGGCGGTTATAGAGAAGGCGTGAGGCGGGTCCCCGAAAGGAGCTTCCCGCCGGAGGCGTCTCTCTAGATCGATGCAATAGCTCCCTCGGGGAACGCGCTCTCGGCTGCGGCCGATAGACCTCTGCTTAAACCGAAGCTTTTGAGTCGGACGTCCGCAGCCTCACTCGCGCTCCCCTCGGTCGCTCCGTAAAGTGAGGGGTCTGGCGGAGCGACCCGAAAGCACCGGACGTGGAGTTTCGGATTAACCACTGGACTATTGCTTTCGGGGAGCGAGTCAGGCCCCGAGCGAACGTATTGCTTTGGGCGCGCGAAGCAGCCTCCCGAGCGAGTTCGAGAGTGTGAGGCGCAAGAAGACTAGTCGAGGAGACAACTATGAAATACGGTGTCGGTCTTTTTCCCACGGAGCCTCTACCCAAGATGATCCGTCTTGCCAAGCTTTCTGAAAAGCTCGGGTTCAGCCATATCTGGATCGGCGATTCCCATCTCATCTGGCGTGAGGCCTATGTCAATATGGCCGCCGCAGCCTTGAATACCTCGAAGGTGAAGATCGGCACCGGCGTGACCAATCCTTTGACGCGTCATCCCTCCGTCGTCGCCAGCGCCTATGCCACGCTGGAGGAGCTTGCCCCGCGCCGCTTCATCGTCGGCATCGGTCTGGGCGATAGCTCCGTAGAGACGATGGGGATGAAGCCGGCCCATCTGGATTTTTTTGAGAAGACGATCCAGCAGATGCGCGCCCTCCTTGCCGGAGAGGAGGTCGAACTCGAATCGGGGAAAATCCACCTCAAACATCCGTGCAAGAACAAGATCCCGATCTACATCGCTGCCAGCGGGCCGAAGATGCTGGAGCTGTCCGGCAGGATTGCCGATGGCATCATCGTGCTCGTCGGCGTGGCCGACGAATACCTCCGCCAGGCCAAAGAAAAGATCGAGGCGGGGGCGAAGGCTGTGGGCCGGAAACTCAGCGACATCAATCTTGTTCTCTGGGTCCCCTGTGCCGTCTCCGACAAGGCGCCCGCCAAAGATGCGGTGAAGGCGCACGTCGCGCGCGTCGTGGCTCACCCGCTTCCTTACGTGCTTGATCCTAAAGAGCAGAAGGTCCTCGAAGAGATTCGCAGAACCTACGACTACTATCACCACATGGACCAGGAGGCGAACCACGCCGATGTGATTCCCGACTGGCTCGTGGATAAATTCGCCATCGCCGGTACGGTTTCCGAGTGCCGGGCACAAGTGAAGCGACTCAAGAAGAGCGGCATCCAACAGATCGCAATCATCCCTTACAGCGCTAAAGGCGAGGATCGGGAAGATACACTTAAAGGATTTGCCAAAGCAGTGCTGTAACCCAGTAGTCAGGCAGCATTGGCAGTAGATTACGAGCAAACCAGAATATTCAGGATCTCATCTCATGGGAAAACCAGAAAGGGCAACCGATGAATCGAAAATTTTTTTATCTCAGTTCTGTTCCCTAACGCTGAATCCTACAGAGCGTGCGATGGCAGTTCGGATGGCGTGGGATGGCTATAAGGAAGAAGAACGGCAGGGATATGGTTGGGCTGTTACGCTTTTGCTTATGGGGCTGTCGTTTCTCATACTTTTTATTGTTGGAGGTTTTGTTTTTGGGGCATCCTCCTGGGAGGTCTAATATTGTTTGCTGGAATCAAGTGGCTGCTGAGTGTGATCAGTGTGATCAAGGATGAGCCATCAGCCAAAAAAAGGCGGAAAGTTCTTCAACTAGCAGCATCGGATTTTCTCAAGAAGGGGTACTTGAGCTGGAGGGAAAGGGGCCTCACTATGTTTGGAGCGGCGATGGATCGTCTCATCTCCGACCAAAGCATTTCGTGGAAGCAAGTTGTAGCGTGGCCGGAACCTTATGTACCTCAGCCTGCTACAGATGACCTCTTCGTCAAAGCAACTTTCAATGAACCCAAGCGTGTCCGCCCAGTGGGTTTTATGGCAACGTCCAAGAGCCTAATGATAACCCCTTCATCTGAGGCACACGTGACTAGCACATCCCTTTTCCAGTCAATGACAGAGAGTGTCAAACAAGAATCGAAATCTGATCCCATGGTAGATTTATTCGAGACCGCCGTTAAATTCGCCTATCAGGGTTTAGAGGACGGGGAAGTGGTAGTGTATGGGCTTCAGTACATCTCCTGCGCTGAATTGTACTTCAGTGAGATGGTGACCACCGAATATTCGGCGAGAGATGAAGAAATAGGTGAACTCAAGGTAACCATGCGGGACGGTAGGAGCTTCTTAGTCAGGGCAAATCCGGTTGCTGCCTTACACATCCGCGACGCGATCCGAAGTAGCAAGCCCCAATCCTAGAAGAGAAGAAAATATAGCGACGGTAGATTAAATGTGTTCAGGTACCCGGTTTAGGTGCCGGGCTTGAGTTTTTGACATTTGCCTTTTCTAGCAAAGTAGAGTGCAAAAGAATAGGGAAGGGGTGCAATGCCTGGGAAACGGCCCCAGACTGAAAGTCCCCGTCTCATGATCTAGTCGGAGATGAAGAGAGGCCGGCCTTTCTTGATATTATAGGTAAAGCATATTATGCTTTACCTATGAAGAGCACTATTTCCTCCAAAGGCCAGATCACTGTCCCAGCCAAGGTCCGAGAAAGGCTCGGGCTGGCGCCAGGCACAGCCGTCCAATTCCAGCTTCGAGAAGATGGGGTCCTTCTGCGGAAGGGCGCTGCCGGCATGCACCCGGTCGATCAACTATTCGGCCGCCTCAAGCTCGCGCAATCGGTGGACACCCTCCTGGACGAGATGCGCGGGCCCAGGCCGAGGGCGGCCAACATATCCCGACGGGCCAAAAAGAGATGAAGACTGCCGTCGACTCGTCCGTCCTGCTCGATGTCTTAGGGGCGGACCCACGTTTCGGGGAGATGTCTAGGAAAGCGCTTCGCAGCGCGTATGATGCGGGCGCCCTTGTAGCCTGCGAGGTGGTCTGGGCTGAAGTTCGCGCCCATTTCCCCTCTGATGAGTCTTTTGCCGCTGCCCTACGGCTCCTGGGCGTGCGCTTTGAGCCGCTCTCACAAGACGCCGCGGTCACTGCCGGTCGGTTCTGGCGGGAGAGCAGGCACGGCGCGAAGCGCGGCCGACAGCGGGTCGTAAGCGACTTTCTCATAGGGGCACACGCTCTTCTCCAGGCGGATGCGCTCCTGACGCGGGATCGAGGATTCTACCGGACTTGCTTTTCCCGCCTCCGGGTACTTGACCCCACGAAGTCGTAGACGAGGAATGAGAATTCAGAGGCGTTTGCTTGGCCTGAAACATCCTCCTCTTTTACACTGCACGGGTCACATACGGTCAGCCTTGCCTTCTTGCTATTTTGGTTTTCGAAACTCATGCAGTCATCTGAAAGGACGCTGTACGGTTTACTGGGTTAAGCGCCGCTCGGAGTCCTGGAACCTTTCAAAGGTGACAATCCGGCCTTGAGGCCGGTTGTACTCGATTAAGAAAATCATCAGCCTAACCGGAGGCCAGTGCACTCAAGGGTTGCTGTTAGGTGTCGCTTTCGAGAGTAACGGAAAACGTTCGGGATGTTCTATAGACTCAACTGCCAGGTCGATGTCTAAGTCCGGCCAGTAAAGGTGCCGGGGGTGGGGCATTTCGACCTTTAGGATAGAGTCGATGGTTGCGTTGCGGAACCAAGGAAATTCACTGAAGGGCACAAACAACTCTCGCTCCTCCAATAAGATCCAGAAGCCGTGCTGGGAAATGTTGGTGACTTCAACTGGACTCATGAGGCATCAGACCCGACTAAAAATCTCAAGTCAAATATAATTCTATAGCTTATCCGAGCACTTAACAAGAAAAATCAGCTACCGTTTTCTGAGAACGTCTGACCTTCTATGGCTGCTTTGGCCGTTAGGCTTTGGTTTTGTCCGGGTAAGGGCATAGGGCGTTGATGGTGCACTCGGGGCAGCGGGGCTTTTTGGCAAAGCAGACGCGGCGGCCGTGGTATTGGAGCAGGTGGCAGAAGCGGACTCGCTGTCTCTCAGGCACGATAGCTGTCAGATCAAACTCGATCTTGTCCGGGTTGGTATTGCGCGTCAGGCCCAGTCTCTGCGAAAGCCGCATAACATGGGTGTCGACGCCAATTGCCTGCTGGCCGAAGGCGTTGCCAAAAAGGATGTTGGCGGTTTTTCTTCCTACGCCGGGAAGGGTCAAGAGATCGTCCAGCTTTCGCGGCACCTCGCCCTTAAAGCTGCGGACGAGTTCCACGCAGCAATTCTTCACCCGCCCGCTCTTGACACGATAGAAGTTAATCCTGCGGATATCCGCGCTGAGTTGCTCCAGCGCAGCGGAGGCATAGTCTTTGGCATGCCGATACTTGGCAAAGAGTGAGGGCGTAACTTGATTGACGAGATCGTCTCTGGCTTGGGCCGCTAAAATCAGGGCGACAAGCAGTTCCAGCGGATTTGTGAAGTCGAGATCGAGCTTGGCGTCAGGGTGAGCGAGGTTGAGCTTGCCGATGATTTTCTTGACCCTGGCCACGTTGTTTCCAGGCTGGCGTTTCTTTGGGTTCGAGCGGGCCATATTGTTTTTGCCGCAGAGTATGATACCAGTAATGGCAAGATGTCAAAGGGAGGAACCGGCAAATGGACTTAAAAGAGCTTAGAAGAATGACCTTACCCAAATTGAGGGATTTCGCCAAGCAAGAGACGGAGCTTCAAGGTGTCATCGGCATGGAGAAGGAGGCCCTGATCCAAGCCATTGCCAAGGCCAAGGGTTTATCCTATGACCTGCCGGCGAAGGATACGAGCGCCATTCGTTCGATCAAGCACGATATTCAAGCGCTGCAGAAACAGAAGGGTGAAATCCTGACATCGGCGCCCGACCGTAAAAAGCTCAAACTGGTTCAATCAAAGATCAGAAAGCTGAAACGGCTGACTCGCCATCTGGCGCGCGAAACCAAAGTAGAGAAAGCCGCCCAAGCGGCTAAGCCCGCGGCGCCGGCGCAACCGAGCGCTCCTGCTGAGACAGTCCCCGCTGCAGGATAAAATTCCATGAAAGCTCCGCCTCCGCTACGCGGCCGCGGATCTGTAGCGAATCCGAAGAATCGCTTCGATTCGATCGAGCTGGTTCCGGAGCCCGCAGGGATCGACCAGGTTTCCTCTCCGTCCACTCAGTTCTATACCGATTCTTCCAAAACCATCATCGCCTACAACGATAGCCCGGATGTCGGCTTTGACGCCAGCATCAATCCCTATCGCGGCTGCGAACATGGCTGTGTGTACTGTTATGCGCGCCCCACCCACGAATATCTGGGTTTCTCGGCGGGATTGGATTTTGAAACTAAGATCGTGGTGAAAGAAAAGGCGCCGGAATTGTTGCGCGAGGAATTATCCAGCCCCAAATGGGGGCCTAGGGTCCTGGCCATGAGCGGGGTCACCGATTGCTATCAGCCGATAGAAAAAAGGCTCAAGCTGACACGCCGCTGTCTGGAAGCGTTGTTGGAATTTCGTAATCCGGTGGTGATCGTAACCAAGAATTTTTTGGTCACCCGCGACATAGATCTTCTTTCCGAGCTGGCGCGCTATCAGTGCGCTGCCGTCTTGATCTCTCTTACCACGTTGGATCAAAGGCTCTCGGGACTGATGGAGCCGCGCGCCTCCCGTCCAGATCGTAGGCTAGAGGCTATTGCCGCCCTATCCCAGGCAGGTATTCCCGTCGGGTTTCTTTTGGCCCCCATGATTCCAGCTCTTACGGATGCAGAGGCTCCAACCATCGTCCAGACGGCAGCGCGCGCCGGGGCGGGCTTCGGCAGTTACACGCCCCTGCGTCTCCCGCATGCGGTCAAGTCGATTTTTGAGAGCTGGCTGGAGCAGCACTATCCGGAAAAAAAAGAGAAAGTTTTAAACCGCATTCGCGCCATCCGCGGCGGAAAACTCAACGACCCCAATTTTAACAGCCGGATGAGAGGCGAGGGAATCTTTGCCGAGCAGATGGCCGAGCTTTTCCGGGTAGCCTGCAAAAAAGCGGGTATTAGCGAGCAGAGGCCTCGGCTTTCAACAGAACATTTCCGTCGCCCTTCGGGATCTCAGTTAAACCTTTTTCACGCGCAGACTTAAATTTGAATAGGAGTTAGAACATGATTGATCTCTATACCTGGGATACGCCAAATGGACGTAAAGTATACATCATGTTGGAGGAAGTCAGAGCTGCCGTATGAGGTCCGTCCGGTCGATATCGACAAAGGTGAACAGTTTAAACCTGAGTTCCTCGCGATTACTCCGAACAACAAGATTCCTGCCATTGTGGATCGCGATGGACCGGACTCGACTAGGGCCACAAATCCCATATTAGACGTTTCTCCAACAGTTGTCTTCAACCTGAATAAGTAGATTTTTCTCGCTGAAGCTTTGCCTGGGAAAGCCGTCTAAAAAGGCGAAAGGAGGGTAAATTTATGAAGAGCGTTTTCAGATTGTTCCTTGTGCCTCTCGTAGCCCTGGCTTTCGCCGGATTGAGCTTTGCCCAGGCTACTCCCGCGACTCCAGCTACGCCGGCCGGGCCGGCAAAGAAGGAGGTAAAAAAGGCGGAGAAGCCGAAGGCAACCCACATCACAGGGGAGATTGTCTCCTTGGATGCCAAGGCGGCTACGCTGACGGTGAAGGTTAGCGGCAAGGAGATGAACTTTGTCGCCGAGACTAAAGGCGCCAAGAGCGCGCTGGAGAAGGTCAAGGTGGGAGACCGGGTGAGGGTTGCCTACACCAAGAAGGACGGGAAGCTCATTGCCCGCTCCGTGGCTGAGTCTAAGCCAAAGGCCGTAGCCAAGGCGAAGACTCAAACCGGGGAAAAGGCTGAGACCAAGGCAACGGAGAAGAAAGCGGAGAAAAAAGAGCGGCCTAGTACCGAGAAGAAGTAAACCCGCTCAGGTCTCGTTTCCGCAAAGGGGGTAGCCGGATCTTCAGCTACCCTCTCTCCTTTCCCGGCTCACGCCACCCTCTAAAATCTCTCTTTTACATCCTGATGAATCCCTGATAATTAGAGTAGCTCTTCTAGAAAATAGTTAAGTGAAGTTGGGATTCGCGCGCGTGCCGGCTCAGGAACAAAGCAAACAAGCCTTTTTCTATGGCTGGTATATCGTTGGCGTAGGCTTTCTCTCCTACCTCGTCTGCTCCTTCAACCTCTCAAGTACGCTGAGCGTTTTTGTCAAACCTCTCACGGAAGATTTCGGCGTCTCGCGGGGTATGTTTTCTCTGCTGCGCACCGGAGAAATCCTCATTGGCGGGGTTTTGGCCCCCCTTATCGGTCCTCTCGTGGACCGCTATAGCGGCCGGTGGCTTATGGCAATCGGCGCCCTGGCGGCTGGGGCAGGCTTTCTTTTTTTAAGTCAGGCAAAGGAATTCTGGCAGTTCCTGTTGCTGCGCTGGAGTCTGGTCACTATCGGGGGCGCTTTCATGTGCTCTATGGTTGTCACGGTGACGATCTCCCGCTGGTTTATAAGAAAACGGGGGCGTGCCATCGCCATCGCCAGCCTGGGGCAGGGCATTGCTAAAGTAGGCATACCTCTGCTTGCGGCCTCGCTCTTTGTGTGGCTGGGATGGCGTGAGACCTGGGCCATTTTTGGCATCCTCACGCTGGCCTTGGTAGTCGGCCCGGCGGTTATTTTTATGCGCCGCAGCCCCGAAGAGATGGGGCTTCAACCTGACGGCGCATCGATATCCTACTTCAATGGAGTTCCGGGAGCAGAGGCCGGGCTCTCTGCTTCGGAGCACCTTGCCGTGGCAGCGGACGTGATCTGGAGCCGTGCCGAGGTCCTGCGTACCCAGGCATTCTGGCTCATCGCCGTCACCTTTGGCGTCGCCAACGTTGGGGTAGTAGGCTTGAACCTCCATGTCTTTGCCTACGTGAGCGATATCGGCTACCCGGCGATGGCGGCGGCTACAGTCCTGAGCATTATTGCATTCACTCAGCTCAGCTCAACGCTACTCTGGGGCTTTCTCAGCGAACGCGTCGACGTCCGCAAAGCCACGATGCTTATGTTCTTGATTCAGACACTGGGGCTATCTCTCGTTATCGCCACCACAGGACTTGTGGCCGTCTATGCCGGTTTTTTTATCTACGGTGTTGGGCTGGGAGGAAGCCAGGTGCTGCAAGAGATTATCTGGGCCAACTACTTCGGGAGGATATCGCTGGGGAGAGTGCGGGGCTTGGGATTTCTCATCACGCAATTCTTCTCGGCCGGCGGCCCGCCCTTTTTTGGATTTCTTTTTGATCTAACAAAGAGCTATCTCCTCTCCTTTACTCTCTTCACTCTCGCTCTCGTAATCTCCGCATTCTTAATCCTGCTGGCGCGGCCGCCGCAAAAGCAAGCAAAGTAAGGTTGTGCCCGGTCCACCTCTCTGCTAAAGACGGGGTTCACTTTTATGCGCCGCATTTCCAACGCCTGGTTCCTGGCATCCCTGGGTTTCTTGGTTCTCGGTTTTTCCCGTGGCATCAACTCCTCCTTCGGCGTCTTCTACGTCGCTCTGCTGGAAACCTTCGGTTGGAGCCGCGGCGCCACCGCCGGTGTTTTCTCTGTCAACCTGATTGTCGATGCCATCATCTCGCCGGTGGTGGGTCATCTTCTGGACCGCTATGGCCCCAAGAGAGTAGTTGGCACGGGTTGCCTCCTGCTCGCTTCAGGACTCTGGCTCAGCAGCCAGATCACGAGCCTATGGCAGTTTTATATTTTCTTCGGTTTGGTCTCATCGCTGGGGTTTAGCTTCCTGGGGATGATTCCACATGTGGTGCTGATCTCAGAATGGTTTTCCTCCAACAGGGTTTCTGCATTGGGGGCTATGTATGCCGGGACCGGTGTCGGCATCTTGCTCTTGGCTCCGCTAATCGAGTGGTTGATCTCGACATGGGGATGGGAGCGGGCGCTGCAGTCGCTGGCGGTCACAGTCTTGGTTTTGCTGGCGCCTTTAGTTTTGGGTTTTTACCGACGGGGGCCTTATGCGGATAAGGGTAGCGAAAAGAGCGGGTCGCGGAATCAATGGACCGCACGGCTCGCGCTTCAGAGCCTTCAATTCTGGTTGCTTTTTTTAGCCCGGATTTTTGCCGCTGGCGGGACCACGGTGATTGTCACGCATCAGGTGGCGCATGTGGTGGATATCGGCTACAGCCGAATCTTTGCCGCCACCATCTTCGGACTCATGGGATTCACCAGCACCGGTGGTCGAGTGATCTTCGGCTATATCGCCGATCTTTTTTCCAAGCAGGCAGCTTATACGCTCAATATCATGACGACTCTTATCGGAGTGGGGGCCTTGATGGCTGCCCGAGATCCCTTCTCCCCCTGGCTTCTTTATGTCTACGTGCTCTTTTTTGGTATCGGCTTCGGCTCCCGAGCAGTGATCTTTTCTGCCATTTCAGTGGATATCTTTTCCGGGAAGGGATTCGGCGCCATTTTTGGGTATTCAGTGATCAGCGTTGGGCTCGGCGGCGCATTAGGTTCATGGCTGGGAGGCATTTTCTTTGACGTAAGCGGAAGCTATCTCATCTCCTTTGCGCTCTCGACCATTGTTTTGATTTTCTCCGATCTCTGTATTTGGATCGCTTCTATGCGCCGGGTGGCCTCTTATGATGAGAGGCTATGGTCGAGAGACAAACGGTAGCGGCTCACGCTCCCGTTACTGCGCGGCCGCCCTTTTTCGGCTCGGCCTGCCTGCTCGGATGACTAACAGCTACAGGACCAACTTTTTCCAGAGCAGTTCGGAGAACCAGCCGGCAAGAAAGGGGAAAAAAATACTTGCAAGGATACGGATAAAAACGATTCGCGGCCCCAAGAAGGGCAGCTCCCACATGATGACTCGTTGAACGCCAAGCAGAGCCCAGGCCGTCAAATAGGCAACCAAAGGGCCGATGGCCATCCCCATCTTGTAGAAAGAAGCAATAATCGGAAAATGGGTCATGGGTCCACCGGGGGTGACGGTTCCAAAGGCGATGCCGATAAAAATTCCCTTGAATCCTGATCCCTCGCCCATCCAGCGGGCGATGAGCTCTTCAGGGATAATCACCTGAATGAGTCCGGCGATGATGAAGGCCGCAATCATTCGCGGCATGATCTCAAGGACTAGGGCCGTACTTGCCTGCAGTCCCTTGGCTGCGGATTCCGGAGTTTTCCAATAGACGACAGCTAGAAATATAAGGCTGATTGCGATCATTACGAGGGTGGAGGTATCCATAGATCTCCTTCGAAAGATTCGGAATTTTTCCTTTATCGTCATCGTGGTCTGCTGTTTCTTCCCGGCTCAACCTGCCGGCCGGACGCGGCAAAGATAGGAGCGATGCGGGAGAGAGCCGCTGATCGGATCCCTAAAGTCCGAGCCTATTAAAACGCTTGGGTTTGCGCCCTGCTCTGTATAAGGATCATAGCCGGGGAGATTCAGATCGCGGCATTCCTGCCACCAGCCGTGCTGGCAACAGACAACGCCGGGCAGGATGCGGTTCGTCACGCGCGCGCGAACCCGCATGCCGCCCTTGGGGCTCTCTACCATTATCCACTCCTGGTTTTTAATTCCGTAGCGTGCAGCGGTGTCGGGATGGAGCTCGGCAGTCGGTTCCGGGGACGCTTTGCGCAGTGAAGGGAGGGCCCGCAATTGGCTGTGGATGAAGGTAGTGGTCTTCGCATTGGTCAGCACCAACGGATATTGGGCGGCCAGATCAGGCCGACTGAACGGGCTCATGGCCGGCTCTTCATAATCAGGGAGCGGCGGGTAGCCGTTGGCAGCGAAAGTGTGCGAGTAGAGCTCGACCTTGCGCGAAGAAGTGGCAAACCCTCGCGCTGCTCCTCTCTCATCCCTCTTTGCGTACTTTCGATATTGGGGGGCAACAGAGACGGTGGTTCCACCCGGCGATTTTTTCAGCTGCCCGAGCGTGATGCCTGTGGGAGCCAGCTCGTAAGCGTAGCCGGCCTCGATATTTCCATCCCAAAAACGATCGCCGAAACCGAGGCGCTTGGCCAGCTCGAAGATGACCCAGCTATCGGACCGGCGCTCGGCGAGCGGGGCGACCACCGCAGGCCGGTACTGAAGGTGCGTCTTTCCCTGTGGGCGGTGCTCGAAAGCCGTGGCCAGGTTGGCCATCTCAAGAAAGCTCGCAGCCGGCAGGACATAGTCGCATAGCTCCGCGGTCGGCGTCATAAAGAGCTCCGTGGCGACAGCAAGCTCCAGGGCGCAAAAAGCCTGCCGGGCCCTCCTGGAATCTGCTGTTGACATCACTGTATTAGAGCCGAAGTTAAGCAGCGCCTTGACCGGATAAGGGCGCTCTTCAAGAATGGCGTTGAAAACATCGTAGGCGGCACAGTTCCCGGGTTTCGCCGGCGGTCCGAGCGGCTTCTCTGCGCGGCCGATTCTTTGCGCGGCTATTTCTTTGGCTAGAAACTCCTTTCCGCTGACGTCATTCACCGGCGTCCTGGGAAAGACAACGTTTCCCCCCGCCTGATCTATGTTGCCTAGCAGGGCATAAAGCGCGGCGATGGCCCGGCTTGTTTGAGTGGCATTGGTGTGTTGTCCGACGCCGTTCCACATGTACAGGCTGGCTGGCCGATTGGCGGCGAGAAGATGCGCCGCTTCCCGGACCATTTTTCCCGGTACCCAGGTGATCGTTTCTGAACGCTCGGGCGCATAGCGCTCAGCAATATTCGCTAATGCAGAAAAGCAGGGCTGGCAGCGGATCTCTGCGCCCTTGTTGTCCCGTACTATCCGAGCGCCGAAAAGGGACGGACGGATGTTATCACTTTCATAGCAGCCGGAGAGGGAATCATAGATCATCTGCCGCTGAGTTATCTCATCCCACACCACGTAACGGTCCGGCCGGCCTGCAGCCGTCAGATCAGCCTCCGTGAGCGCCGCCCCCGTGTCGCAGTTCAAAAGAAATGGTCCGTTAGTCCAGTCGCGCACGAAAGCCTCGTCGTATTGAGCCTGTTCGATCAGCGCGTGGATGAGCGCGAGGGCGAGCGCGCCGTCAGTGCCCGGACGGACCTGGAGGAGAATATCCGCCTGGCTGGCGATGCCGACCCGGCGCGGATCAACGGCGATGATCTTCATGCCACGGGCCCTGGCGGCCACAATGTCATGGGCCAGGATCAGGGAAGTGAAGCTGGGGTTATGGCCCCAGAGGAGAAAGGCGTTGCTGTGTGTCAGATCAGGAGTAGGGAGATTGACGCCGAACGTGTAGCTGAAGCCCGTGTCCTTGTGCCAATTGCAGACGTGAGTGGTGGAGACCCAATTCGGACTCCCGAAGGCTTTGAGAAATCTGCCGAGCCAGCGCTCGGCATCGTCCACGGAAGTCCCGCTGCGGGTCCCCTTGGCCAGGGCAACGGCGCGGGCGCCGTAGCGCTCACGAATGGCGCGCAGGCGTTTTGCGATGTCATCAAGCGCTTCGTTCCAGCTGATCCTCTCCCATCCGGGATCAGAATCACCTTTTGGTCGGGTGCGCCGCAGCGGGTAGTTCAATCGATCGGGGTGGTAAAGAAGTTCCGGGGCGGCCTTGCCTTTGAGACACATGACCCCGCCGTTGGGATGGTCGGGGTCCGGATCGAGCCTAACTACCTGCCCATTTTCGACGGTCGTTATCGTGGCGCAGTGCGCCGTGCACAGTGCGCAGTAGCCGCGGACCGCATGCAAAGCCATAAATCAAGGGCGGTTTGGCTTGCCGACAAAACCGGGGCCGAAGCCAGCCTCCTCGGCAGCCCAGGCGCCTGCCACGCGCCCACTGAAAATAGACGGCCCCAGCATGGTCCCCTCCAGTCCAGCACGCCCATTGATGTGTCCGCCCGCCATCCCGGCCACCTCTCCGGCACCATAGAGGGCAGGGATAGGCTGAAAATACTTATTGAGTATCCGGCACTTCAGATCGGTCTTGATGCCGCCGAAGTTTTTGCGCGCCAGGGGAAAAAGTTGCACCGCGTAATATGGTGGTGTGTCAAATCTCTTCGACTGATTGAGAGGTTTGCCAAATTCCGGCTCCCGCTCCAGGCCGCTTTCGCAGGCTCGGTTGTAGCGCTCTACGGTGGCGAGAAAGGCAGGGAGGTCGACCTCTATTTTGCGTCCAAGTTCTTCGAATGAGTTGGCCCTGCGGATGTAAGGGGAGTTGTCCAGCAATTCTTGGACCCTATCCCGCAGGATTTTAGCGCCGCTCCGATAATAAGGATCGGCGACCTCCATTTTGGCCGCCATCTGGCTATCCAGAACCGCCCACGCATGGGGAGGATCTTGGGCCATGAGGGCAGGCGAGGCCGAGGCGCCGCCAGAGCGGGATTCATCGTGAAAGCGACGCCCCTGCTGGTTGACCCAGATGTAGCCCGGGGTATGGCGGAAGACCAGACCTCGCTTTCCTTTAGAATCGTGGTAATCCGGGGTGGCATAAGCGTAGAACCAGATGTTATCCATATGCGTGAGATAGCCGCCGATCTCGCGCACGAGTTTATGCCCTGCGCCTGTAGCCCCAACGCCAGCCCCTTCCATGATCTTACAGTGCCTAAGATCAGGCCTTACCTCACGGACCATATCGAGATTGGCGTTAAAACCCCCCGTAGCGACCACAAGCGTCTTGCTACGAATCTCTATGGTCTCTCCGCTCTTCGTGTTGACAGCCTCCAGGCCGCATACCCTGCCGTTCTGAGTGAGGATTTTGGTTGCTGCTGTGGAGGTCAGGATATCTGTGATCCCCCGGTTGTGCACGGCGTTGATCAGAACTGTGGTGATGCCCAGGCCATTATTATCGGGTCGGTGCCAGCGCGGGACTCGATTGCCCTCCTGAAGCCGCACATCTACCCACTTCACCCCGAGGCTCTCGGCCCAAAAGTAGAGATCGTGGAGCGTATGCTCGATATAGAGCCTCGCCCACTCTTCGTCCGCCGAGCCCTGTCCCCACTTGACCCAATCCTCAAAGGCATCGTCGGGGGTGTCATGAATTCCCTGAGATTCTTGCAGCGGGCTTCCCGCAATAAAACAACCGCCGCCGGAGATGATCGAGGCCCCCCCCAAGCTCTCGGCCTGTTCCAACACCGCGACCCGGGCGCCGGCGCCGCGCGCCTCGAAGGCTGCGGCAAGACCGGCCCCTCCGGTGCCGATAATGGCAACGTCTGTTACGAAATGTTTTCCCTCAGCCATGTTAAGGTCCTCCGTAATCAGTAGTGGAGCCTTTGAGGTCGTTTATCATTGCTCTTCACCCGGAGTCAACTTATCCTCGCTTTGCTCGGAATCTCAAATTTCAGGTCTCAGATTTCAAATCTGCAATTTTGAAATTTGAGATTTGAAATCCCGCAGGGCTTGCCCTTGAGCCCCTAAGGGGAACTTGTTAACTTTAGATTGAGGCTTTCACTTATGGATGCTCGGCTGCGGGAAGGAGTACGTCTGTTTAACGCCGGTCGTTATTTTGCCTCCCACGAATCTCTGGAGGATTTTTATCATCGAGCTGAGGAAGAAAACAAGCCCTTTCTGGAAGGGTTGATCCAGCTCGCTGCCGCGTGCCGCCTGTTCGTGGATTTCGGCGAGGTCCAAGGACCGGTGCGGATGGTCCGTCAGGCAATGATTCGTCTGGAGAACTACCAGCCGGGCTATTTGGGAATCAGAGTTAAGCGTTTAATCCAGACGATGGAGGAGTGGGCTGACCAGGCCGAGGCCGATAGCGGGGCGGTAAAGGGAGAGATCCCCAAGATTCTCCTCCATCGTTTTTTCTTCTTCCGATGATTTCCTCGAGCTTACAGGAAAAGATAACACCCCTTGTGCGGGAAAAGTGGCAAGGGGTGAAAGGGGTTTACGGTCTTAAAGGCGGCGCCCGCGCTTATCTCCTCTCGTTGATTGCTCAGCGGAGCCGCCAGCCCATTCTCATCATTGCACCGACGCCGCCTGAGGCGGAGAGATTTTTCTTCGATCTGGCTTTTTTCCTGGGAGAAGAAAGGGATCTCTCCCCGCTCGAGAAACGGCTCCATTTTTTTCCTTCCTGGGAGATTCTGCCTTTTGAAAGGCTTTCTCCTCATCCAGACAATGTCGCGGCGCGCCTGGAGGGACTCTACCATCTCCTGGAAGGTCAGGCCCCGATCCTGATCTCCACGCCGGCGGCGCTGATGCAAAGAACGATCCCGAAAGAGGCCTTGAAGCAGTCCTACCGTTATCTAGTGGCCGGCTCGGAAATCGCGCGCGAGGATCTCCTCTCCCATCTGGTGGCCTGGGGTTTTCAGAATGTCCCCCTGGTGGAAGAACGGGGTGACTTCAGCGTGCGGGGCGGGATCGTGGATATTTTTCCCCCTGCCCATTCGCGCCCCATGCGCCTGGAATTTTTTTCCGACAGACTGGAATCGATTCGAGAGTTCGATCCTTCCACTCAACGCTCCCGCGACCGCCATGAGGCGCTTTTGCTTTTGCCCATGAAGGAGTTTTCGCTGAAACGGGAAAGAATAGAGATCGTGGAGAAAGGGATTGAGAAAAGGGCTGAAGAGTTGGAGATGGGACGGAAGGAGAAAAACTCCCTTCTCGAATCGGTCAGATCCGGAGTTCCCTTTGCCGGGATGGAGTTCTTGATTCCCTATTTTTATTCTAATCTCTCCCCGCTTTTTTCTTATCTGCCGGCCGAGACACTGGTGTGGCTGGATCAGGCCGCTCAGGTGGAGACGGAAGTGGAGCGTTTTGAGCGTCTGACATGGGAAAGAGGGGCCAAGGCAAAGGGGGAAGGCTATTTTACTCCTCCGGTCGAGAGTCTTTATCTCAGCGAGAAAGAATGGCGTGATGAGAGCTCCTCCTTCCGCCAGATCCACAGTGAGTCGCTGGAGGTTATGCCCTCCAAGGAAAAAAGCCGTGACTCTATTTTTACGATAAGATCCTACCTCAATACGGATATCCACCAGGAGATCTCCTCCCTGCAGGTCAAAGAGCCTTCCCTGGCCCCGCTTGTGGGGCGACTCAAGGAATGGGAAGCGGATAGAGTTTTTTTCGTAGCGCCTACCCATGGCGACGCGACGCGGCTGAGAGAACTGGTTGCCCATTACGAGCTCGAACTTCCTCTGGCGGAGATCCCCTTTCCCCTGCTCCATGCGGGTGAAGAACCGGCCCGTTGCATCCTGGTGGGAGGGCTAACCCAGGGTTTTCGCCTGCCCGAAGAACGCTTGATCCTGGTCACAACGGATGAAATCTTCGGCACCAGGCGGAGCCAGCGCGGCAGCGCAAAAAAGAGCCATCCCAGCCATTTCATTACCAGTCTGAGCGAGCTCAAGCAGGACGATTATGTGGTCCATCTGGACCATGGGATCGGTATCTACCGGGGCCTTAAGTTCCTTAAGGTGGCCGGTACCGAGGGGGAGTTCCTCCATCTGGAGTACGAGGGCGCGGACCGTCTCTATCTTCCCGTAGATCGGATCAACCTCGTCCAGAAATATATCGGGGGTGACGGAGCCCAGCCAACCTTGGATCGGCTTGGAGGCCATTCGTGGGAGAGAGTGAAGGCCAAGACCCGCAAGTCGATTCTGGCCATGGCCCAGGAGCTCATAGGAGTCTATGCGGTGCGCGAAGTACATGAGGGGCATGCCTTTCCCGCTCCGGACCATCTCTATCGGGAATTTGAGGCCTCCTTTGAATTTGAAGAGACGCCGGATCAAGAGCGGGCCATCGAGGAAACACTCTCAGACATGCAGAAGAAGAAACCGATGGACCGCCTCGTCTGCGGCGACGTGGGCTATGGAAAAACGGAGGTGGCGCTCAGGGCTGCCTTCCTCGCCGTGATGGACGGGAAGCAGGTGGCTGTGCTTGCCCCCACGACGGTCCTGGCTCAACAGCACCAGCATACCTTTCGCCACCGTTTTCGGAGCTATCCGGTCAGAGTGGAGATGGTAAGCCGTTTTCTGACCTCCAAAGAAAGTCAGCAGGTGCTTCAAGATTTGGCGAAGGGGACGGTCGACATTGTCATCGGTACGCACCGGTTGCTCCAGAAAGACGTCCAATTTAAGGATCTGGGGCTTGTCGTGATCGATGAAGAGCATCGCTTCGGCGTGGTCCATAAGGAAAGGCTCAAGAAGTTCCGCTCTACTGTGGATGTCGTGAGTCTGACGGCCACGCCGATCCCGCGTACCCTCCATATGTCGCTGGTCGGGATTCGCGACATGAGCATTATCGAAACCCCGCCGCTGGATCGCCTGGCGATCCACACCTATATCACGAGGTACGATGAGGGGGTGATCCGGGACGCGGTGCTGCGCGAGATCCAGCGCGGCGGGCAAGTCTTTTTCCTTCACAATCGAGTTGAGACTATCTCGCGGATGGCGCAGAAACTCTCCGATCTGCTCCCTGAGACGAAGATCGCTGTGGCACACGGCCAGATGCGGCCGCGGGAGCTGGAAAAGGTCATGCTCGATTTCTTGGAAAACCGCACGCAGATGCTGGTCTGTTCCGCCATCATTGAGTCCGGACTCGATTTTCCCAACGCCAATACCATCATCATCAACCGGGCCGACAAATTCGGCCTGGCCCAGCTTTATCAGCTGCGCGGACGGGTCGGGCGCTCCCATCACCGCGCCTATGCCTATTTGCTGATCCCCGGCGAGAAAATCATAACGCGCGATGCCGAGAGAAGGCTGAGGGCGCTGCAGGAGCTGGACGAGCTAGGGGGCGGCTTCAAGCTGGCGCTGCACGATCTGGAAATCCGCGGCGCGGGAAATCTCCTGGGGAAACAACAATCCGGCCATGTCACCGCGGTAGGATTCGAACTCTACACCGAGATGATGCAGAAGGCGGTGCAGGAGCTCAAGGGCGAGGCCGTGGAGCCGGAGGTGGAACCGGAGATTCGGTTGGGGATTCCCGCCTATTTTCCGCAGGACTATATTCCCGACGCGAATCAGAGATTGCTCTTTTACAAGCGCCTGGCGAGCCTCGGCGATCTTAAAGAGTTGGATGGGCTTAAAGAGGAGATCCAAGACCGCTACGGTCCCTACGCGCCTGAGGTGGAAAACCTCTTCCTGGTCATGTATCTCCGCCGCGTGCTCAAAGATTACTTAGTGCAGCAGATCACCTACAACGACGGGAGACTCTCCCTCCTCTTCCATCCTGACTCTCCGGTCAAGGTGAAGCGGTTGGTTGATCTGATAGGAAAGGATCAGGCCCGCTATCGTTTTTCGCCGGAGGGCCGGCTCTCTTTTTCGCCGCAGAGCCGGGATTGGAACGGGCTGATTCCCGAGGTGATCGGTTTCTTGCAGGCCATCGAGTAGTGCTCAGGCTCTGAGCTTCGCTTTCAATTTTAGGTAGTGTCCTAATTTTAATTCCACCAAGTCCTATGTGCTCCTGTTTACTTAAACTCAAATCAGAAATTCAGCAACTCTAGTGTTGATTCGGCATGAAAAGGTCTCTGGAGTAAACAAGTTGGTCGATCTGGCGGTCGGTGGCCTCGATCTCGCGCCGACAACGGGTCTTGCACAGGTAAAGATCTGACCCTCGCTCCCCAATATCAGGTCCAACTCCGGTTCCCCTTGCTAGGACCCAACACCAATTGGCAAGAGACGGGTACGAACGCGGGCTTCCTCAAAAACAACGATGCTTCCCCGCTCTATGAGAGAAGCAACATTCGACAAGTTGGCAAGAAGTAATGCTACCTGTGCTTCGGGTCTTCGCTGCGAGCTACGGCGAAAAAGAATCACTGATGGTTTGGTCTCCTGAAAAGAATTATCCACCAGAAACTTCAACGACCATTCACTAATGGGAGTTCACGCTCCCGCACGGCTTCAGCAGCGAATTGCAGAGCCTCGCGGATGTCTTCGCGTTCCAGGTCAGGGTAGGCTTTAAGAATCTCTTCTTCGGCCATGCCGTCTGCCACCATCCCTACAACGGTCGCCACTGGTATCCGCAAGCCTCGAATGCAGGGCACGCCGTCCATTTGTTTAGGGTTAACCGTGATCCGCTTCAACTTCATTGCTGCCTCCTTACACTCGTCAGTCACCGGTTCCAGGCTAGCCCAGCATAGCCCATCTCCAGAAAGTTTGCATCTGGCCCCGGTCGCAAGGGCTTTCTGAAGCTAAGCGAAACCCTGGGCCATCGAATGGCAAATATCACGCTGCGACCCCGGTTCCCCGACGCGTTCAATTCCCCTTGCAAAACTCATTAAATTCTCTTAGGTTAACGTCATGCTCGACCGCATCAAAGTCGATCCCAAAGTGTGCGAAGGCAAACCAACGATTCGAGGGCTGCGTATTACGGTAGACTTCGTCCTCAAACTCCTTGGCGATGGATACACGGCTGAGGACATTGTCCGCGAATATCCTGAGCTAGAGAAGGAGGATGTGTATCAGGCCGCTAAATATGGTGCCTGGCTTGCCAGCGAGAAAACGTCTGTCATTGGATGAGACTCCTGGCCGATATGCATATATCGCCCCGGACCGTTGAATTTCTCCGCTCTCTTGGTCATGACGTTATCCGTGTAGATGAAGTTCTTCCCACAACGGCATCCGATGAAGCGATTATTGCCAGGGCTGCTGAGGAGAGCCGGGCTGTCCTAACACAGGACTTGGATTTCTCAGCCGCCATCGCTCTAGCGGGAATGAGCGCTCCTTCGTTGATCTCTGTGCGCCTTTATTCCTCTCGCATTGAGTACGTAAATGCCATTTTGCAAAAGGTACTACCGGTCTTAGAACAAGACGTGGTCGCAGGGATGATAATCACGGTGGAAGACCAGCGCCTTCGCCGCCGCCGGCTACCCATTATTTAGCTATAGCCTCATCCACAATCTTAATCTCCTCCTCCGTCAATCCATAAAGTTCGTAGACGAGTTGGTCGATCTGGCGGTCGGTGGCTTCGATCTCGCGCTGACAACGGGTCTTGCACAGGTAAAGATCTGACCCTCGGCCCCCGCAACGGCTTTCTGAGGCTAAGCAAAACCCTGGGCCACCGAATGGCAAATATCAGGCCCGACCCCAGTTGTTCCCTTCCTCTGTGTTTAGGGCACCTGGTATTTTGGAACGACTTAAAAGAAGCATGACAGATGCGGAGTGATGTTGGTACCGCGACGCAGGCCAATTAGATAACGGAACCCATCCCCATCTTTGTCGTTATCAACCCGTGAAATTCCCAAGAGAACCGCTCCTTCACGTACTGCGCTTGCAGCATCCGGCGCATGACGACACACATGAAGTCTTTCGACGTCTTGAAGTGCCTCGATTGTCGCCTCGGTAACCAGCTTAGAAAGAGCCGCATTCGGTGGTTTCTTCCCCATATCGAGCCTCCAAATTTAGTCCGCCCTAACGACTCAGGCATCACCCGCCACCGAGCCTTCGCGGTGGTCGGGTGCATGCCGTGTTAGACGGCATTTGCGCCTTATTCTGTCATGTCAAGTAGACGTTCAAGTTCTGCGATGATCGCAAGCACCGATTGAGCCTTCGGTGAAGGGATGTTAGTCGCCTGCTGGACTCGTTGCTTCAAACGCTCCAAGGCGGTACGGGCTTCGGCGTCGGTCGTGCTTTCTTGAAACGCCTTCAAGAACTGCCTCCAATAGACGGTTTTGATGCCGCATAGTTGCACGTGGTCGAGCTTCTGCATGTAAGAATCCATCATTCCCGTGCGCGCCAACCGGCCAAAATTGCCGCCACCATCGGAATGCGGTTTATCCAGAATCTGGTCAGATTTCGACGGGTAGGGGCCGACTCCTTTTTTAATCTCGATGCCCGTATCCTGCTTGGTTTCGCGAATGTGTTGCCAGTGGTAGTTGCGCTACTCGGCTGCGTACTTCGCTGACTCAATGAATGGCTCGAAGAGAATCGGAGACCCGCTGATCACGTTTCCCAAGACCCACGGAACCACGACGATCAAATCATACTTGGCACACGCGGCGGCAGTGGTTTGAAACCTCAAGCTGGGCTCGGCTTCTTTCGCCAGCAAGTACCATCCTTTGAGTTCGATGCCCAAGAGAATCTCGTCACTGGACGTCTTGCGCAAAAGGACGTCGGGGAAGGTTTGTGCCTGCCTCACGAAGCTGTAAAGGGCGTACTTCTCGTCTGGATCCCACGTGTTCCGGATCAGATTCAAGGTGCGAACGACCTGCTCTTCAATCGTCGCGCCGAGCACAGTATTGAGCGTGTGCAGATCGGTCGCCATGATGCCGGAAATATGGGTTTCCGCGGGTGTACAGATCGCCAACCGCCGGTTCCCGTTGGTGCCCTTGCCATTCAGAAAACAAATGAGCTTGTGATTCGCTCGCAGTCTTGGTCATCGGCGAGTCCTGTATCGTCGGATAGTCATGAAGTTTGCCGTATAATATCGACTCTATTGACCAGCCTATTACGGTCGCGGAATTTCTGAAGACAGAGTGGATTCTCTTAACTTTCCCGGCACTTGTCAAGCATCTTCCGAAACTCGTCAAGGCGGCAAATACTGGTCAACCTAGTACGGTTAGGGCTGACAATGACCGGACTTCTGCGTCGTCCAGCAATCTGTTGGGCTTCGCGCACGTGGTTTTCGCCATAAGAGGGCGTGTGGTAGGCATTGAGGTTCTGGTCGAACTTTGCGATCAACTCTCCTATTTGCTTTGGGACCTCAGCCATGAAGTCTAAGTCTAACCGAGGCGGGACTTTGCAGGCAAGGGGAATTTTTCGCTATGTGGGCGACTTGTCGCAAGAACACTCCCACTTATATGGAGTTGGTCTTTGCTTGTGGGGCATTTCTAAATTAGGACACTACCCAATTTTTTTCCACAGACACCCACATAAGACTTGCGGTGTTTGGGCTATTTTGGTAACCTCTTTCTGTCCCTGTTTCTTCCTTTTTCCCCTGCGGCGGGGGGTAATAGCTTTGCAACTCATTAAGAAATTCTTCCCGGTTGTTTTCCCCATGCTGAGGCGGAGGATCACCTGCACCCTCATTCTCACCGGCGCCCTGCTCTCTCCTCATCTTTCTCCCCTCATGGCCAAGGTCGTTGAGCAGGTGGTCGTGGTGATTGACGGGGAGCCCTATACTCTCACCAGCTTTAAAGAGTATGCCAGGACCAAGATGGGGCGTGATTTCCCGACCGGAGATTTAAACCGCATCGAGAAAGACGATCAGGAGGTGCTGGAGCAGTTCATCACGGAAAAGCTCCTGGCGGCGGAGGTGCAGCTTGCAGGGGTAATGATCAGCGAAGAGGATATAGACCATTACATCGACCGGATTAAGGAGAGAAATCGACTCCGGGATGAGGAGTTGGCGGAAGCCCTGAAGCGCGAAGGGACGACGATGGAAAATTACCGGGCTTCGATACGGGCTGAAATTGAAAAGAATGAGATCATTAACCGTCAAGTGCGCAAGAGAGTCAACATTACCTCCGAAGACGTGGAGCGCTATTATCGGTTGAATCCGAAGCAGTTCACGTCCCAAGAGAGAGTTCGGCTGCGCCATATCCTGTTTTCCCTGCCTGAGGGAGCGCCACCCGAGCGCGAGAAAGAGGTTATGCAAAGGATGCTTGGCATCCGTAGCCGGCTCACCGCCGGCGGCGACTTCGCCGGGTTGGCCCAGGAGTACTCCGAGGGTGCGGGTGCCGCGGAAGGAGGAGATATCGGCTGGATCGGCCGTGGTAGCTTGCTGAAGCAGATTGAAGAGATTGCGTTTAACAAGTTATCTGTGGGGGAGATAAGCCAACCCCTGCGTACGAGCCTGGGAATCCATCTAATCAAGCTGGAGGGGCGCGAGGCCGGCCGACTTTTATCCCTCTCCGAGGTCCAAGGAAAAATCAAGGAAGAGCTCTACGCCAGGGCATTAGACGAACGGTTTCAGAAATGGCTCAAGGGCGATCTGAGGAAAAAGCATCGGGTAGATGTCAAGCTCCCTGGGGTAGTTTTCCGCCCTGAAGAGACCAAAGAGGGAACGGTAGATTCCTTAATGGCCTCCAGTTCCAGGAGAAACAAAAGCGAGCCCGGGTTTTTAAGTTATCTGAATCCTCTCTATTATATAGTTAGCGAGACTCCCATTGAAGGAGAGGATGCCCAAGGAAAATTGAGCGGGCAAAATGTGGTCAGCATCTTTGGGGTCCCGCTCTTTAAAACGGACTCCGGCGAAGATGTCTCGGAGGACCTTCCTTCTTTAGAAGATATCAATAACCCGTCCCCGAAGTCCGAGAAGTCCGGGGGGTCAGGCGGATTTTTTTCCTCGATTTGGAAGACACTAAATCCTTTCTCTACCAACCCTTAAGTCCCTTGTTTCCGGTCACATATCTGGGATAATTTCTCGCTAAACCTTTTTTAAAGCGGATTTGAGGAAAAGATGGCCAAACCCATCGTGGCTGTGACTATGGGCGATCCGGCTGGAGTCGGGCCGGAGGTAATCCTCAAGGCATTGGCTCACCCTGCGGTCAGAAAAGCCTGCCTCCCCCTGGTCTTAGGGGACTGGGAGGTTCTGAATCGGACTCGCCGTGGAAGGGCCCATTATCCTAAGCTGGTGTTGTGGGAGCGCGGAAAAACGATATCGGAAAACACGGGTGCGATCCCGGTCCTCTGCCTTTCTTCTCTCTCTGGGCAGCAGTCCAGACCCGGTCATCCCTCGAAGGCCTGCGGGGAGGCTGCTTACCGCTATATTAAGGCAGCCACGGAACTGGTCCTCACGGGCGTTGCGGACGCGATGGCTACAGCGCCTATCAGTAAGCGGGTTCTCCAGCTTGCTGGTCATCGCTATCCAGGCCATACCGAACTGTTGGCTGAGCTGACGCACGCGCAGGAGGTTCGGATGATGCTTATGGGGGGAGGCTTGCGGGTTGTTCTCGTTACTGTCCATCTTCCCCTGGTCCGGGTTGCGCGGGAGCTCACGCGCAGACGAATTCGGGTAACGCTGGAGCTGGCCCATCGGGCTCTGCGAAAATATTTCGGTATCTCTCGTCCTCGGCTCGCGGTGGCCGCTTTCAATCCCCATGCAGGCGAAGAGGGGATCTTTGGCCAGGAAGAGAAAAAGATTATTCTTCCGGCCGTGAGGGAGGCGAAAAGGCGGGGCATTCAGGCGCACGGGCCATTACCCGCAGACAGTCTCTTTTATCAGGCCGCGCGGGGAGACTATGACGCAGTGGTTTGCATGTATCACGATCAGGGGCTCATCCCGCTTAAGCTGCTTCATTTTTTCGGCGGTGTTGCGCTGACGCTCGGACTGCCCATTATCCGAACCTCAGTGGATCATGGCACGGCGTACGACATTGCGGGAAAGGGTCAGGCGGATGGCTCTAGCATGAGAGAGGCGATTCTTTTGGCGGCAAAGTTGTCCCGCTGGAAAAAAGAGGGGGGGAAGGCATGAATCCGACTGTTTTTCGGGAATATGACATCCGTGGCTTGGCGGAAAAAGATTTTGACGAAGACTTTGCCCGGCTCCTCGGCAAAGTTCATGGGACCATCGTCGCTGAGAACGGAGGGAGACGAGTCGCTGTGGGACGGGATTGCCGCTTCACATCCGATGGTTACGCGGAGGCGGTGATAGAAGGACTTCTCTCTGCCGGACTTAAGGTTTACGATATCGGTGTTTGTCCTACTCCTCTCCTCTACTTTGCCCTTTTTCATCTCGATCTTGACGGAGGGGTGCAGATTACCGCCAGTCACAATCCGTCGGAGTATAACGGTTTCAAGGTCTGCGTCGGCAAGGAGACGCTCTACGGTTCGCGGATCCAAGACCTCAGGATCAGGATGGAGAAAGGGGATTTTAGGGAGAGGGCGGGAGGAAGGCGGGAAAATTATTCCATCATTCCGCCTTACGAGGAGTGTTTGCTGCGGGACGTCCCGGCGCTCGCCAAGTCTCTCAAGGTCGTTGTCGACGCCGGCAGCGGCGTGGCGGGACCCGTCGCTCCGCCCATCTTTCGCCGGCTCGGATGCAAGGTCTGGGAGATCGCCTGCGTCCCGGATGGCGCCTTTCCCATTCACCATCCCGATCCTACGGTTCCTGAGAATCTGGCAATGCTCATTCATGAGGTCAAAGAAAGAAACGCGGATTTAGGGATAGCCTATGACGGCGATGGAGACCGCATCGGCGTTGTCGACGAGCAAGGCAATATTCTTTGGGGCGATGAACTCTTGATCCTCTTTTCACGCGACATACTCAAAAGCCATCCCGGAGCGGTAGTCATCTCGGAGGTTAAGGGTTCGCAGAGGCTGTATGACCAGATATCGCTCCATGGAGGCGAGCCGATCATGTGGAAGGCGGGCCATTCGCTCATCAAGGCCAAGATGAAGGAGACGCACGCTCTTTTGGCCGGAGAGATGAGTGGCCACATGTTTTTTGCCGACCGCTATTTTGGCTTCGATGATGCCATCTATGCCTCGGTCCGTCTTTTGGAGCTTTTGGCCCGCATGGGACGTCCCCTCTCGACGCTGCTCTCGGATCTTCCTAAAAGCTTCTCGACCCCGGAGATTCGCATGGACTGCACCGATGAGAAGAAATTTTCGATTGCAGAGCGGGCTAAAGAGTTCTTTCGCAGGCACTACCCGATTATCGATGTAGACGGCGTGCGCATCCAGTTTCCTGAAGGGTGGGGATTGATTCGCGCCTCCAACACGCAGCCCGCGCTGGTCCTCCGCTTCGAGGCCATGAGCGCCGAGAAGTTGCAAGAATACCGGAGCATCGTTGAAAAAAAATTGAAAGAGCTTCAGGAGATAGAGGATTGAGGATAGAGAATCGAGGATAGAGAATCGAGGATGGCTATCTTCTATCATCGATCTTCAATCTTCGCCTTCTCAGTTGTCTAAGAAGATGCCGGGGAACATCG
>Ga0082335_1001736_pt1 | contig 44150 bp, 33 predicted proteins | sample Subgrocontami58m_FD_72375 | JGI IMG/M metagenome (GOLD analysis project Ga0082335, IMG submission 72375) | Subsurface groundwater microbial communities from S. Glens Falls, New York, USA - GMW37 contaminated, 5.8 m (SPADES assembly) (version 2) ...
AATCGGGTAACCGGGTAACCGGGTAATTGAATGGATATTGGCAGCCAATCCCGCAATCGATTACCCGATTGCCCGATTACCCGATTACCAGATTATCCGATTATCCATTGGAGCAACCTCTGCACTCCTGTGGCCGTCCAACAGGAGTAACGATGGGTGAGACCAAGGCCGACATCCTCCAGGGCACGCTCGATCTGATGGTGCTGCAGACGCTCGACGCGATGGGGCCGCTCCACGGCTACGGGATCGCGCGGCGCATCGAGCAGATCAGCGAGGACATGCTGCGTCCGCGCGGTCGACAAGGATCTGGCGCTCACGCAGATCGCGACGCTCGAGGGCATGGTGGACACCTCGATGGCCTATGCCACGTTCCGCACGACGCTGCTGTCGGCGTTCGCGGGCGTCGCGCTGTTTCTGGCGGCGCTCGGCATCTACGGCGTACTGGCGTATTTCGTGTCGTAACGCTCGCGCGAGCTGGGCATCCGCCTGGCCCTCGGAGCGAAGCCGAAGGCGCTTTTCCAGATGGTCGTCACGCAGGGCATGCGTCCGGTGGCCGTGGGCGCGGCCATCGGGCTCCTGGGCGCCGTGGCGTTGACCACGCTGATGCAATCGCTGCTGTTCGGGGTCGCCGCCGTCGATCCGGCCACCTACGCCGTCGCGACGGTCACGCTCGCCGTCATTTCGCTGGCGGCGTGTGCCATGCCGGCGCTCCGCGCGACGCGCGTCGATCCGCTGGTCGCGCTCAGGGACGAATAGGCAGGGTTGAAGCGTGCACTGCAGAGTGGGCAGGGCTGAAGCCCTGCGCTACAACTGTTGAACTGCAGGCCTTCAGATAAACTGCAGGCCTTCAGAGCTTGTGAACAACTCACATTCAACGCAGAGACCACGGAGCCCGCAGAGAAGAAATGCCCAAGGATTTCTCAGCGTGCTCTGCGAGCTCTGCGTTCAAACGTCGCATGTCTTCACAGGCTCTTCAGGCCTGCCTAGGATGCCGCCAGCTCTTCTTCGAGCAGCTGCTTCTTGTGCAGCTCGGCGTAGAGGCCGTTGTGCCGGATCAGCGCGTCGTGCGTGCCGCGCTCGGCGATGCGGCCGTCGTCGAGCACGAAGATGACGTCGGCGTCCCGCACGGTGGAGATCCGGTGCGACACGATAATCGACGTGCGATCCCGCATCACGCCGCGCAGGCGCGACAGGATCTCTTCCTCGGTGTAGGTGTCGACGGCGGACAGCGCATCGTCCAGGATGAGAATACGCGGGTCGATCACGATCGCCCGGGCCAGCGCGGTCCGCTGCTTCTGGCCGCCCGACAGCGTGATGCCGCGCTCCCCCACCATCGTGTCGTAGCCGTTCGGGAAGTCGGCGACGTCCTTGTCGAGTCGCGCGACGGCGGCGGCCGCTTCGATGCGCTGCAGCCGTTCCCCACCTGACCCACCCGGCCCACCCGGCCCACCTGACGCGTCCAACCCGAACGCCACGTTGTCCGCCAGCGTGTCGGAGAAGAGGAACGGCTCTTGGGGCACGAAGCCGACGGCTCCGCGGAGGATCGCGAGCGGGATGTCGCGGACGTCCACGCCGTCGATGAACACCGTGCCGGGCGGCGGATCGTAGAGCCGCGCCAGGAGCGAGATCAGCGTCGACTTGCCTGAACCGGTGACGCCCACGAGCGCGACCGTCTGCCCTGCTTCAATCGTCGCGGACACGTGCTTCAGCACGGGCGTGTCGCCGAACGAGAAGACGAGGTCGCGAAATTCGATCGCGCCACGGATCTCGGAGGTCCGGCTGAAGCCGGACACCACGTCCGGGGGCGTAAGCGCCGGTTCGGTGACGTACGTGGTGTCCGCCTTCAGGCGGACCGTGTCGACCGTGTCAGCGATCGTGGTGTCCGCCTTCAGGCGGACCGTGTCAGCGATGCTCGGCTCGGTCTCCAGCACCTCCAGCATCCGTTTCCACGACGCCATGCCGCGCTGCAGCATGTTGGTGACCCAGCCGAACGCGATCATCGGCCAGCTGAGCATCGTCAGATACGCGTTGAACGCCACGAACTGACCGAGCGTGATGCGCCCCCGAATGACCTCGGCGCTCCCCAGCCACACGACCAGCAGCGTGCCGAGACCGAGGAAGAACGCCATGCTCGGAAAGAAGAACCCCTGCAGCCCGATCAGGCGCCGGTTGCGCAGCAGGTACTCTTCGTTCGACCGGCGGAAGCGCTCCATCTCGCTCGCTTCCTGCCGGTACGCCCGCACGACGCGGACGCCCGACAGCGCTTCCTGGGCCACCGCGCTCACATCCGAGAGCTGCGCCTGAATCTGCTCGAACCGTTTGTGGATGGCGCTGCCGAACCACTTCACCGAAATGGACACGAACGGCAGCGGGATGAGCGACAGCAACGTCAGACGCGGGTCGATCGACACCATCACCGTCAGCGCGACGACGAGGGTGAGCAGCGTGTTCGCCGAGTACATGATGGAGGGGCCGATCATCATGCGCACCGCGTTGAGATCATTCGTCGCGCGCGACATCAGGTCGCCGGTCCGGTGCGTCTGGAAGTACCCGAGCGGCAACGCCTCCAGGTGACCGAAGAAGTCGTTCCGCATGTCGTACTCGATGTGGCGCGACGCGCCGATGAGGATTCGCCGCTGGAGAAACAGGAACAGGCCGCCAATCAGACCGATCGCGAGGAGCAGCGCGCCGTACCCGGCGAGCTTGGCGCGCGTGACGCCACGCGTGAGGTCGTCGACGGCCTGGCCGAGAACGATCGGCCCCGCGAGCGCGACCGCGCGCGTGACGACCACACAGGCGAGGCCGAGCACGAACTGGCGACGATACCGGCTGACGTACTGCAGAAGCCGGCGGACCGGAGGCACGACTCCGAGTATAGTGCGGCCGGTCAGCCTCGCACTTATTCGTTCTTGACAGGCCGTGGCACCTGCTAGAATCCCTCAATGCGCGCCCTCTACATCATCGTCCCCATCCTCTGCATTCTTGTCATCGCGTACCGCTACTACAGCGCGTTCATCGCCGCCAGGCTCTGGGTGATCGACGACATGCGGGTCACGCCGGCGCACCGGAAGAACGACGGCGCCAACTACTTCCCCACCAGCCGATGGGTCCTCTTCGGCCACCATTTCGCCGCGATTGCCGGTGCCGGTCCGCTCGTCGGTCCGGTCCTGGCCGCGCAGTTCGGCTACGCCCCCGGGTTGATTTGGCTGGTGGGCGGCGTCTGCCTGGCCGGCGCGGTGCAGGACTCGTTCTGGCTGTGGGCCTCGGTCCGGCGGGGTGGGCGGTCCCTTGCCGACATCGCGCGAACGGAGGTGAGCCCGCTCGCCGGCGTCACCGCCGCCATCGCGATTTACTTCATCCTCACCGTCGCCATGGCCGGACTCGGATTCGCGGTGGTCAATGCGCTGGCAGACAGCGCCTGGGCGACGTTCACGATCTTCACGACGATCCCGCTCGCGATCCTCATGGGCTTTTACATGTTCCGGTGGCGCATCGGGGCGGTGAAGGAAGCGACGATCGTCGGCATCACGGTGATGTTCCTGGCGGTCGTGTTCGGCAAGAACGTCGCGGAGTCGAGCCTCGGCCACTGGTTCACGTTGTCGCATCACCAGATCACCATCGGGATGGCGCTCTACACCATCGCGGCCGCGACGCTGCCGGTGTGGATGCTCCTGACGCCGCGCGCGTATCTCAGCACCTTCATGAAGATCGGCACGATCGCGTTCCTCGTGCTCGGCGTCATGATCCTGAACCCCGAGCTGAAGGCGCCCGCGTTCTCGACCTTTGTCGGCGGCGGCGGGCCGATCATCCCGGGCCCGCTCTTCCCGTTCGTGTTCATCACCATCGCGTGCGGCGCGATTTCGGGGTTCCACGTGCTGATCTCGACGGGGACGACGTCGAAGATGGTCGACAAGGAGAGCGACATCCGGCCGATCGGCTACGGCGCCATGCTCGTCGAGGGCGTCGTCGGCGTCGTCGCGATCATCACGGCAGCGTCGCTGAACCCGAGCGATTACTACGCGATCAACACGTCGCCGGAGGTGTTCGCGGGGCTCGGGATGACGGTCGTCAACCTGCCGGAGCTGCAGAGCCAGGTCGGGGAAATCGTCGCCGGGCGTCCCGGCGGCGCGGTGTCGCTCGCCGTCGGCATGGCGCAGATCTTCAGCGGCCTGCCCGGCATGCGCGGCCTGATGGCGTACTGGTACCACTTCGCGATCATGTTCGAGGCGGTCTTCATCCTGACGACGATCGACTCGGGCACGCGCGTCGGCCGCTTTCTTCTGCAGGAGTTCGGCGGCCGCTTCTGGAAGCCGCTCGCGCGCACCGACTGGCTGCCGGGGACGCTTGGCACGACGGTCATCGTCGTGATGGGATGGGCGTACTTCATCTGGACGGGAAACATCAGCTCGCTCTGGCCGCTGTTCGGCGTCGCCAATCAGCTGCTGGGCGTTGTGGCGCTCGCGGTCGCGACGACCATCGTCATCAACCTCGGGCGCCAGAAGTACGTGTGGATCACGTTCCTGCCGCTCTGTTTCCTCGCCACGACGACGCTGACGGCCGGCTATCTGAGCATCCGGGACAACTACTGGCCAATGGCCGTCGGACCCGATGCCTCCGCGCATGTGCAGGGCTACGTCAACTCGCTCTGCACGGGCATCATGCTGGTCTGCGCCGTCATCATCCTCGCCGCCACGGCGCACCGATCGCTCGGCGTCCTGAGAGGGCGCCTGCCGGTGCTCTCGCTGTCGGAGTCCGAGGTTTAGGAGCCCGTGGTGAAACTACCAGGTCCGCCTGAAGGCGGACACCTGAACAGCATGCCGGCGATCGTGATCAGAGTACGCGGACCGATGCGCTCCTGTACAAAGCCGGCGACATAAACATCGACGCGAGCATCACCAGCACCCGCCAGCGCGTCAGGCCATTAGACTCAACCCATCCGGCTTCTTGGATTATCGCAATCGAACGTCGATTTGTGACAATTCATGACGATCAACCTTTGTGGAAGTGTTACAAACTCGCGCCGAGAGGGACTGATCTTCTTTCATAGATCGCGAGGAGGTAATAATGCGAACGCTTCGAGTTCTTGCAGCGTCTGGATTGTGCTGCGTGCTCTTCATATGTGTGACGGCAGGCCTCGCCGCGCAATCGTCGCTGGGCGGCATGCGCGGGGTGGTGAAAGACGCACAGGGCGTGATTCCTGGTGTCACCGTGACCATGACCAGCGAGCAGTCGGGCACGACGCGCGAGACGGTGACCAACGAAGTCGGCGAGTACTCGTTCCCGGCCGTCGATCCGGCGACCTACACGGTGAAGGCCGTGGTGCAGGGGTACAAGACGTTCGAGCGCAAAGGCATTCGCGTCAGCGTCCAGCAGTTCGTCGGGCTCGACATCAACCTCGAGGTCGGCGCGATCGAAGAAACGATCACCGTCACGGGTGAAGCGCCCCTCATCGAGACGACGAACGCGTCGACCGGCGACGTGCTCGACACGAAGTCGCTCGAGTCGATCCCGACCGCCGGCCGCAGCGTGTTCCTGATGGCCAACCTCCAGCCGACCGTCCAGGCGAGCGGCAACGCACACTGGAACCGCATGCAGGATCAGGTGGGCAACTCCGCGATGTCCATGGGCGGCGGCGCGGTGCGCGCCAACAACTACCTCGTCGACGGCTTCCCGGTCACCGACCTCCAGAACCGCGCCTCCACGAATCCGACGATCGAAGCGGTCCAGGATATGAAGGTCCAGGTTCACACCTACGACTCCGAGATGGGCCGCACGGGCGGCGGCGTGATGAACATCGCGGCGAAGTCGGGCTCGAACGAGTTCCGTGGGTCGGGATACGCGGTGTTTCGTCCCGAGTCGCTCGTTGAGCAACTGCTCATCCCGAAGCTGCAGGGGCAGCCGAACGTGCCCGAGTACTGGCGCAACGGCGGCGGCGGCGGCGGCGGCCCGATCGTCAAGAACAAGACGTTCTTCTGGGTCGCGGGCGAGAAGTACGTCGACAACCAGCCGCAGCAGTCCGCCTTCCTCGTGCCGACCGCCGCGGAACTGACCGGCAACTTCGCCGGCGTGACGCGTAACGGCGCGCAGATCACGATCAAGGACCCGCTCACCGGCCTGCCGTTCCCGAACAACCAGATTCCGGCGAACCGTCTCAACCCGGTCGGCGTGAAGCTCGCGAGCTACTTCCCCACGGCAGACACGCAGGTGGACAACGGGCAGTCGAACTTCAGCATGACCGACCTGCTGCCAAACAAGGCGAATCAGATCACCACGAAGTTGGATCATCACTTCAACAACGCAGTATCCCTCAGCGGCTTCTTCCTGCGGCAGGTCACGCACGAGGCGAACGCGAACTACAACCCGGTGAACAAGTTCATGGGGGGCAGCTACCAGCTGGACCGCGTCATCAAGACGTTCGTGGTCAACAATACGTACATCCTGAACTCCTCCACCGTGCTCACGCTGCGCGGCGGCTACAACAAGTTCGACGACAACTACAACCTGCCGGAGGCGTTCGACGCGACGACCCTCGGCTGGCCCAGCTCGCTGACGAGCCAGATGTCCGATACGAACCGGTTCCCAAACCTGACCATCACCGGCTACAAGAGCGCGGGATGGACGAACCGTCAGGCGAACGGGTATTACCAGTACGGCGGCAACGGCACGCTGAGCAAGCTCAGCGGCACGCACAACCTGAAGGTGGGGGGCGACTACCGCACGATCGGCGTCACCTCGCTCAACTACGGCCAGTCGACCGGCACCTACACCTTCGGTGGCAACTTCAGCAGCAACTCGCTGGCGGATCTGCTGCTCGGGTATCCGACCAGTGGCAGCGTGCCGCTGAACGCGCAGCTCGACGGCTTCGTGCGCTATTTCTCCGGCTATGTGCAGGACGACTGGCGGGTGAACAATCGCCTCACCGTCAACTTCGGCGTGCGCCTCGAGCGGGAAACCGGGCTGATCGAGAAGGACAATCAGGCCACCGTCAGTTTCGACCAGACGGTGGTCAACCCGTTGAACAGCCAGGTGAACCTGATCGATCCGCTGACTGGTCAGAAGCGTCAGGTCCTCGGCGGGCTCGTGTACGCGGGCGTCAATGGCGCGCCGACCGTCCAGGGCAATCAGCCGGCCGTCAAGGTCGCGCCCCGCGCGGGCATGGTGTACAGCTTCAACGACAAGACGGTGCTGCGTGGCGGCTGGGGCCTCTACTACTCGCCGTGGAACTACCCCGCAGCCGGCACGACGGGCTGGGGCCAGATCGGCTACTCCGCGACGACGCCGGTTCCGCAGCCGACCGGCGTGCCGACGGTCACCATGAGCAATCCCTTCCCGTCCGGTCTCCAGCCGATTTCCGGTAACAGCCTGGGGCTGTTGACAGGCGCCGGCGGCGACATCTACTTCGTCGACCCGAACAAGGGCGCGCCGAGAGTGCAGCAGTACTCGGTCGATCTCCAGCGTGAGCTGCCAGGCGGCGTGAGCGTGGGCGTCGGCTACACGGGCCTCACCGGCCGCAACCTCAGCTGGGCGGGATCCGCCTCAGGATCGACCAACGGGTTCATCAACATCAATCAGCTCGACCCCAAGTACCAGAGCCTTGGCGTAGCCGACACGTTCAAGGCTGTTCCCAACCCGTTCCTCGGCGTGGCGGCCGCGGGCTCGTTCGCGTCGCGAGCCACGATCGAACAGGGCCAGCTCCTGCGACCGTTCCCGGCGTTCGGCAACGTCTACATGCAGCAGTCGACGGGCGCGCACTCGCAGTACCACGCGGGGGTCTTCCAGCTGCGCAAGCGCGTGTCGGGCGTGTGGGGCGGGACGTTCAGCTACACCTACGGCCGGCTGACCGACAACCAGTTCGGCGAAAGCAACTACTACTCGAGCGCTCCCGGGCTTCAGAACAACTACACCGTCATTCCGGGGTCGCCGTACTACAACCCGGACCAGGAGTACGGCCGGGCCTTGCTCGACTCGCCGCACAAGATCGTGATCGCGCCGACGCTGATGCTGCCTTTCGGTGAAGGCCACAAGTTCCTGGCCAACAGCCGCATCGGCGGCGCGCTCCTCGGTGGCTGGTCGATCACGCCGGTCGCGACCTTCCAGAGCGGCTTCCCGCTCGGCGTCAGCCAGAACACGTCGACGGCGAATACGTTCCTCTTCGGCGGCACGATGCGGCCGAATCTGGTTCCCGGCCAGGACCTTCTGGTGGGGGGCAACATCACGGAGCGCATCACCGCCGCCGTCACCGACAACCTCTACTACAACAAAGCGGCGTTCGCGACCACGCCGATCAACCAGTTCGGCAACGCGCCCCGCACGCTCGGGGTGATGTCACCGTGGCGCAACAACATCGACCTGTCCGTGAGCAAGAACGTCAGGACCGGCGGCTCGACGTCGGCGTCGGTCCGGCTCGAAGTGCTCAACATGTTCAACATCGTGCAGTGGGCCGCGCCGGCGAGCTCGGCATTCAACAACTCGTCGTTCGGCCAGATCCGCAATCAGGCGAACAACATGCGCATGGTGCAGTTCACGCTGCGCTTCCAGTTCTAACGAAGGCAGGATTGGGCGGGAAGGGAAACCCTCCCGCCCCGGCCCGCCCCCCGCCCCTCTCGCCGCCCCGGGGATCCGCTATGATCGGCGCATCATGAAACTCGCGCTTCCGCTCTTCGCGACGCTTCTTCTCACCGCGGCGACGCCGTTTGCCGCCGAGCAGACCTGGACCGGTCAGATCAGCGACAGCGCCTGCGGCGCGAAACACGAAGAGGCCGCCGAGGGCCAGGGCACGATGCCGGATCGGGACTGCACGCTGGCGTGCGTCCGCGGCGGCTCGACGTACGTCCTGGTGGTGGACGGCAAGGTCCTCCAGATCGCGAACCAGGACAACAAGGACCTCGCTACGCACGCCGGGCACAAGGTCAACGTGACGGGCGAGCTGAAGGGGCAGGCGATTACGGTCGCGAAGATCGAGATGCCACAGTGAATTGGCAGGTTGGTGAATCGGTAAGTTGGTAAGTTGGTGAGTCCCAGTCACCAAGTTACCAAGTTACCAAGTTACCAAATCCCATTTTAGGCCGTGTCGTGGACGTCGTCGCCGGGGCGCTTCCCTGCCCGGAACACGCCGAACACCAGCCAGTAGAGTCCCGCCGCCACGACCAGCAGCATCAACCAGCGCATCGCGCCCGCCAGGAACGCCGCATCGATCGCCGGCCACTCGAACTGATACTTGCGCAGCAGGTCCGCGCGCTCGGTCAGCCAGTGCCACGCCGTGTGCGCGACGAGCGCCGACAGGATCATCGTCCCCATCCGCTCGGCGACGACGAAGCGGAAGAGGAGATCGAGCGCGGGAATCATCAGCACGAGCACGAGCAGCTGACCGAGCTCGACGCCGATGTTGAACGACAGCAGCGAGGTCAGCAGGTGCGAACCGGCGAACTGCAGCGTCTGCCGCAGCGCGAAGGAAAACCCGAACCCGTGCACGAGGCCGAAGCCGAACGTCACCAGCCAACGACGTTTCAACGCCAAGCCCGCCAAGCTCGCAGAGGACGCTCCACCAGACAGGCGTGGCGCGCCGTGCGCGCTTTGCGTTCCGCTGCTGGCGAAGACGGTGTTCTCGAGCGCCATGTAGACGATCGAGGTCGCAATCAGCGTCTCGATGAGCGGCGGAAACCACAGCGCGTCGGGCGCCAGGTTGTACGCCGACGCGATGAGCGTGATCGAGTGGGCGACGGTGAACGCCGTCACCACGGCGATGAGCGAGCGGAACCGGCGGAACGGAATGACGAGGCAGAACAGGAACAGCAGGTGATCGGTGCCGTCGAGGATGTGGAAGAACCCGAGCTTCACGAACTGCAGCGCCGCCTGATGCCACCGCGGATCGAGCCGCACCAGCCCCGGGTCGCCGTAGAGCTCCAAGGCGCGCACGGCGCCGCCGGGCGGCAGGAATCGGATGACCGTCAGCGTGCGGATGCCAAGGCGCGCCAGACGCGGGTTGATCGAGAAGCGCGACTGGTCCGAGTGAATCGGATACTCGAAGAGCACGTCGAGCAGCCCTTGGCTCCAGAAGAACTCCGTCTCCTCCGGCAACCCGGGCCCCGTCAGATGGGCGATGGCCTCGTCATACGACGCGAACGACTTGTCGGACGGCAGCGCGGCGCGCACCGACACGACGCGCGGCGCGGGGAGCTTCTCGTCGTTTTCGTAGAGATCCAGGTAGTCGGCGACCCAGAGCGTCGCGGCGTCGCGCAGGGTGGCGTCGGCGCGCGAAAGGTCGAGCAGGTCCGCGCTTTTCGTCTCGCGCGGCTTGGGGTAGTCCATGTCGCGCATCGCCTGGAGCGGCACACGGACCACCAGGCGCAGGCGCTGCCCCGCAGGCTTCAGAAAGGTCTGGATGGTGACGTCATTGGGGATGTCGTGGGCGGCAGGCACGGCCGGCCAGGCGAGTATCAATAACGCGACACAACCCACCACTGCTGTGGAGGCGAAAAACCGTGTCCGCCGCGGCGGAGAGGAAGCGTGATCTCTGGGCACCGGGAAATTGTATACTGGCGCCGGTCGGTCGTTGGTCTTTGGTGCAGGTGCGGAGGAGGATGAGCCATATGAAGCGCAATCTTTTGGTCGGGTTGGCCCTGCTGGCAGGGATCGCCGCGCTCGGGGTCTCGCAGCGTCTGCTCGAGCAGACGGCGGCCGCGCAGGCGGCGGGTGCCGTCCAGGCGCCGCGGTTCGAAGTCGATCCGATGTGGCCGAAGCCGCTGCCGAACCACTGGGTGTACGGCAACGTCATCGGCGTCGGCGTCGACAGCCGGGATCACATCTACATCATTCACCGCGGAGCCGGCTCGCTCGAGCCGAAGGAAATCTACGCGATTGCGAATCCGCCCGCATCCGAGTGCTGCGTGCCGGCACCGCCGGTCGTCGAGTTCGATGCGGACGGCAACTTCGTGCGCGCGTGGGGCGGTCCGGGCCAGGGCTACGAGTGGCCGGAGTCGAACCACGGCATCTCGCCCGACGCCAAGGGCAACCTGTTCATCGGCGGCAACGGCGGCAACGACGGTCACGTCCTGAAGTTCACCCAGGACGGCAAGTTCGTCAAGCAGTTCGGCTTCGCGTACGCGAGCGCCGGCAGCAACGACATGTGGGCCTTCAGCAAGGTCGCGAAGGTGTCCATCGACGACGCGGCGAACGAAGCGTACGTGTCTGACGGCTACGGCAACCACCGCGTCGCCGTCATCGACATGGACACCGGCAAGATCAAGCGCTACTGGGGCGCCTACGGCAACAAGCCGGACGACACGCCCCTGGGCCTCTACAATCCGGACGCGCCGCTCGCGCAGCAGTTCCGCAACCCGGTGCACTGCGCCGAGCCGTCGAAGGACGGCTTCGTGTATGTGTGCGACCGCGTGAACGACCGCATCCAGGTGTTCACGAAGGACGGCAAGTTCGTGAAGGAAACCCAGGTGCTGAAGAACACCCGTGGTGACGGTGCCGTATGGGACATCGCCTTCTCGAAGGACGCCGCGCAGAAGTACTTCTACCTGGCCGACGGCGCCAACGAGAAGATCCACGTGTTCGATCGCGCGTCGCTGACCGAGCTCACGAGCTTCGGCGACGGCGGCCGGCAACCCGGGCAGTTCTACGCCGTGCACAGCATCGCGACCGACTCGAAGGGCAACGTCTACACGACCGAGACGTACCGCGGTCAGCGTTTGCAGAAGTTTGTCTACAAGGGGCTCGCCGCGGTGACAAAGCCGAACCAGGGCACGGTTTGGCCCGCCAAGACGAGCATGCACTAGAAACCTGACGGGGCTTGCGGCTTAGGGCTTGGGGCTTCGACACCCTGAGCCCTTCGCCGTGGGCCAAAGCCCGACCCTCTGGATCCCCGAGCCCGAATCCTCTAGTCGCGAATCCTCCAGTCGCGAATCCCAAATCCCGAAAGGGCAACATCTACACGACCAAAACCTACGACGGACGCCGCCTGCAGCGCTTCCTCTACAAGGGCATGCAGAGCGTCACCAAGGGCGAAGACCAGGGCACGGTGTGGCCCACGAGGACGGCCACTCGGTAGAACGCTGACGGGACTCGACGCCCGCCTGTTCACCGACCTCTCGCGGCTGTCGTCGGACACGTCGGACACGCTCGTCACGTCGAACGATCGGTTCTTCGTCCGCACCGCGTTCCCGTCAACGCTTCGGCAGACCGATCCCCGGTACATTCGCGTCGGCGGGCTCGCGCACGGCAAGGCCCCAGGCACTGGCACTCGACTTCGCGCCGGCCGTCATCGACACGGCCGCGATGCCGGTGCGCGTCGAGAAATGGGAGCGCGACCCAAGCCCCGCCTGCCGTCAAGTCCATCGAGCGGGCGCACATTGGTCTGCGCGCTCGCTCGATGGACCTCGTCGATGGGATTACGGCTGGGGGAGTGCTCCGGGCTTCTTCACTTCGAACTTGATCTGCCTCAGGATGCCCGCTTCCTTGGGCATTTCCGCCGCTCCGGCCGGGAACTTGTTGGCGCTGAACATGAACGCCAGGATGTCGGCGTTCTGCTGGCCGCTCAGGCTGCCCGGCGAGTTCTGGGGCATCGAAATGCGGGTGCGCTCGAACAGATCGCCGACGGTCAGGCCGTCCCACCCCGCCATGAATTCGCCGCCCGCCAGCGGAGGCGCCATCTCACCGCCGGTGAGCTCGCCGCCGTGGCATGACGCGCATTCCTGCGAGTACAGGGCCTGGCCGCGCGTCGCCTGCTCTTCGGTGTACACACCATCCCACACAGACCGCGTCGGCGGTTGCGCGTGCACGGTGGAGTGGAGGACAAACATCGTCGCCAACGGAACAAGTGCCACAGCCGCAATCCTGACCTTCATATCACCTCAATAGGGGGACCAAGAGAAAAAACGGGGTCAGACCCTTCGCACAATTGTACAAGCGGGTCTGACACGGCGACAAAGAAAAGAGCCCGCCTTCGCGGGCCCTTTCCAAAAAAAGACAAAAGGTGACGCTTACCGCTGGGCTCCCGCCTGGCTGGTCGGCCGGCTGTCGGAGGCCGGCAGCGCGAACGAGATGTATTCGCCCGAGTAGTTGCCGCCGCTGACCGCGACGACGATGTACTGGCGGCCGTTCGCCAGGTAGGTCATCGGCGATCCGCTCTGGGGCGCCGGCATCCAGACGGCGCCGACTTCCCTGCCGTTCTGCTGATCATAGGCGCGCAGCATCGTGCCGCGCGGATGTTCCGCGGTCGTCGTCACCGACGGATCGCCGAGGACGACGAGCGTCTTGGTCACGACGACGCCGACGCTGCCGGGCAGGCCGGTCTTCGGGATGTTCATGCCCTTCAGCAGCGGGCTGTTGCGGACCGCGTCCGGCGTGTCGCCGTGCGGCACCTGCCACTTGATCTCGCCTTTGTCCAGATCGATCGCGTTCAGGAGGCTGTAGGGCGGTTTCAGGAGCGGAAGCCCCTGCACCGTCAGACCACCGCCGCCACCGCCCTGCGCAGGCGCCGGAGGCGCACCGGCTGCCGGCGCCGCGGGCGCCGCCTGTCCTGAGCCTGTCGCCCCTCGACCTTGCTCGGGGCGACCCTGAGGCTCTCGAAGGGTCGACGCGGCGCCCCGCGCGCCGCCTCTGCCCCGCTGCGGAGCGTCGGCCGCGCTGCCGAAGCCCGGGCCTTCACGTTCCACGAACGGCTGTCCGGCCGTGCCGGCCACGTAGCGGATGTCCGAGAATCCAGCCGGCGGTTCGATGAGGCCAATCGGCGCCACCGAGTGATTGCTCGCGTGCGCGAAGACGACGTGCGTTTCAGGATTCGCGGCAGCCCCGGGCCAGTTCGTGCCGCCGGCGGTCGTCGCGATGGTCAGCGACGCGGCCGGCCCTTCGACCTTGCTCACGACGCCGGGAAGGAACATCGGGCCGAGCTTGAAGCGCGACACGATCCGCCGTGCTTCCGCGTTCAGCTCCGGCGTGAAGTCGATGAGATCGTCGAGGCCGACCGACTGCCGCGCGTACGCCGGCGGTCTGGTCGGGAACGGCTGCGTCGGCGACGTCTTTTCGCCGGGCACGTCGGACTGCGGAACCGGGCGCTCCTCGATCGGCCACACCGGCTGACCCGTGATGCGATCGAACACGTAGAGGAAGGATTCCTTGCTCGGCAGCGCGACGGCCTTGACCGCCTTGCCGTTCACGTTGATGTCGAGCAGGATCGGCGCTGACGACAGGTCGTAGTCCCAGATCGGATGATGCACGATCTGGAAGTGCCACTTGCGCTGGCCGGTCTTCAGGTCGACGCACACCAGCGATTCCCCGAAGAGGTTGTTGCCCGGACGATGGCCGCCGTAGAAATCGGAGGTCGGCGATTCGACCGGCAGGTAGACGAGGCCCGCGTCTTCGTCGACGGTGATCTGCGTCCAGACGCCGGTGTTGCCGTTGGTCGCCCACGATTCGTCTTCCCACGTGTCGTTGCCGAACTCGCCGGGACGCGGAATCGTGTTGAACGTCCAGAGCAGCTTGCCGCTCTTCACGTCGAACGCCCGGACCAGACCCTTCGTGTTGTTGTGGGTCTTGACCGTCATGCCTTCCTTGAACGACGAGCCGACGATGACCACGTCTTTGACGATGGTCGGCGTCGAGTGCAGGCCGATCTCCCCGGTCTCGGTTTCGATCGGCTGGCCCTTCCCGGTCACGGCGCCCTTCTTCAGGTCGACGACGCCGCCGTCGCCGAAGGAGGAGACCATCGAGCCATTCTTCGCGTTCAGCGCGATGAGACGGTAGCCGGTGGTGACGTACAGAATGCGCTCGTCACCTTTGCCGTCGGTCCAGTACGACACGCCGCGGCCAGACAGCTGGCGCGGCGCGATCGCGGCGCGGTTGCCTTCGCGGTAGCTGTGCGACCAGATCAACTCGCCGGTCCGGCCGTCGAGCGCGACGACCGATCGGCGAGTCCCTGCGGTCGTGTACAGCACGCCTCTGATCGCCAGCGGCGTCCCCTCGAGCTTGAACTCGGGACGCGTGCCGAGGTTGTCGGTCTTGAAGCGCCATGCCACTTCGAGCGTGTTGAAGTTCGAGGCGTTGATCTGATCGAGCGGCGAGTATTTCGTGCCTTTCGCATCGGCCGTGTAATGCGTCCAATCGCCGTTCTTCGTGCTCGGCATCGAGCCGGCCTGGCCCGAGGTCCGAACGGTCGTCCAGACGACGCCGGCCCCGAGGAGGGCGACAATCGCCGCCGCGCCTCTCACTGTCTTTCGCATCTGCTCTCCTGTACACAAAGAACGCAGAGCCCGCAAAGCCCGCAAAGCCAAATGCTCTGCGGTCTCTGCGAGTTCTGCGTTCAAACCTACGCTTCTTTGCGTGCTTCGCGCGCTTTGCGTTCCCTAATTACGCTGCCGCTGTCGATTTCTTGGCGAGGACTTCGCCGAACACCTGGACGGCCTTGGTCATTTCCTCCATCGTGCCGAGCGAGATGCGCGCGTGGGTCTTCTCGAACGGCGGGAAGTCGCGCGCGACCATGACGCCCTTGGCGCGGCATGCCTCGCGGAAGGCCCGCACCGGGGTACCGATGTTCACGAACATGAAGTTGGCCTGGCAGTCGGTCGGCTTCATGCCGCGGTCGGCGAACCACTTCGACACCATGTCGCGCACGGCCTTGTTGCGGTTGCGCTCGTTGGTGGTGAAGGTGGCGTCCTGCTGGATGGCGATATTCGCCGCCGCCATGCCGAACACGTTCAGCGTGCTCGTGCCGGACGCCCGATCCCATGCCTGCAGCTTCTTGATCGTGTCCGGGTGGCCGATCCCATAGCCCTGACGGAGGCCGGCCATGCCGTACGCCTTCGAGAAGGTGCGCGCGACGATCACCTGCGGGTGCTCGAGCGCGAACGGGATGTGCGTCTCGTGATCCGGATCGGTGACGTAGTCGAAGTACGCCTCGTCGATGAGAATCGCGGTCTCGGGCGACGTGCTGATCATCTTCGTCAGGAACTCACGCGTCGCCTTGGCGCCGACGTAGGTCGCGGTCGGGTTGTTCGGGTTGCAGTAGAAGACCAGCCCGGCGCCTTTCGACGCGGCGGCCATCTTGTCGAGGTCGATCTTGAACTCGGAGTTGAGCGACACGCCCTTCACCGGGTGGCCGATCAGCTCCGCGTAGCCCGCGCACTCCTCGTAGGTCGGGATCGTGCCGACCAGCGCCTTGGTCTTCGAGGTGAAGACCTGCGTCGCCGTGCGGAGGATCTGCGTCGACCCTTCGCCGAGGATCACGTTCTCCGGCTTCACTTTGAAGTGCGAGCAGATGGAAGAGGTGAGCTCGCCCATCTGATTCGAGTAGCGGCCCGGACGGGCGCCGCCCTCGAGCAGCGTGCGCAGCGCGTCGAGCACCGCTTTCCCGGGTCCGACCGGGTTCTCGTTGCTCGCGATGCAGATCACGCCGCGCTCGACGGCCTGAAGGTCCGGCTCGAAGGCCGACCACACACTGTTTTCACGGCCGCGCGCCCAGATGTTGCTGGTCAGAGCCGCGCCTGCGCCGATCCCGGCGGTCTGGACAAATCTACGTCGCGTTAGCGCCATGGCTCCTCCTACTGCCCCTTCCCGGACGCAGTCGTCGTCGCGGGCTTGAGCACGTTGCGGAATACTGCGGTGGCCTTCTGCATCTCGTCCATCGTGCCGATTGAGATGCGGGCCCACTGTTTCTCCATGGGCGGGAAGTCGCGGCCGACCATCACTCCCTTGGCGGCGCACGCGTCGCGGAACGCCGCGGCGGTCATCGTCCTGCCGATGTCGGTGAAGATGAAATTGGCCTGCGAGTCCGAGGACGTGTAGCCCAGGTCCGCCAGCGCCTTGACCGTGAAGTCGCGGACGGCCGTGTTGCGCGCCGCTTCCTCCTTGATGTGCTGCGGATCCTTGAGCGACGCCACCGCGGCCGCGACGCCGAAGGTGTTCACGTTGTAGGGCATGCGGTAGGCCGCCATCTTCTTGATCGTGGCCGCCTCACCGATGGCGTAGCCGACGCGCACGCCGGCCATGCCGTAGGCCTTCGAGAAGGTCCGCGTCACCATCACGTTGGGGTTCGACAGCGCCAGCGGCATCGCCGTCGCGTACGACTTGTCCGTCACGTAATCGCAGTACGCCTCGTCGATCAGAATCGCCGTCGTCGGCGACGTCTTGCGGACTTCGGCGACGAAGTCGCTGATCGCCTGGCTGCTGACGATGGTGGCCGTCGGGTTGTTCGGGTTGCAGAGATAGACGAGCCCGGCGCCCTTGACGAGCGGGAGGAGCGCCGCGAGATCCGTCTTCAGCTTCGCGTCGACCGGGGCAGTCTTGATCGGAAAGCCCGTCAGACGCGCCTGACCGGAGCAGTTGCCGTAGGTCGGCGACGGTTCGACCAGGTGCTTGGTCGGCGACATGAACACGCGCACCGCGTTCCGCAGCAGCTCCTGGGAGCCGACGCCGAGCACGACGTTCTCGCGCTTGGCGCCATTCTGCTTCGCGAGCAGGATTTCCAGGTCGGCGTCGAGCGGCGTGCTGTTGAACGGATACCGATTGGCCTCGGGGAATTTGCCGAGGATGGCGTCGATCGCGGCTTTGCCGGGACCGAGCGGGTTTTCGTTGCTGCTGATACGGATAGCTTCCACTCCAGGGGGGAGTTGCGGGCGCATGCCGCGGCCGCCTTGGCGTCCGCCCTGCTGCATGAGCTCCGCGACGTACTCTTCATGGCCTCGACCGGCCATGAGCGCGGACGCATGCGTTGTCCGACCCAGTCCCAAGCCCTGAAGGAAACCGCGGCGCGACACCGACATGGGATCCCTCCTTCAGCTACAGTCCACTACCGACATGAGAGCGACACGTGAAAAACCTGTGCGGGGAAGTAACAGGCGCACATCGACAGGTCAATCTGACGAATTCTACGCCCTCGCCTCTGGAGTGTCAACGAAACATCAAGAAGGCAACTGGTCAAAAGCACTGACAGATAGTCACTTGTCACGAAGTGTCACCAGCGAAAGACATCGGCTGACGAGGCTGTGATATTCTGATCGGCCTTCCCCCTGGCAGGCGCGTCACCCAGTTTCCGGCATCACGCTTGTTTATGAAGAGACCCGTTATGCGCTCGTGCACCTGGGCTGGCCTCGCGGCCGCGCTCGTCCTGGCCAGTTCGCCCGCGTTTGCCCAATACAAGCCCCGCCCGATCAACGATCCGGCCACCGGCGAGACTTACCACATCGAGGCCGGCGCCGACCTGTGGTACCCGACCGCCGAGATGACCGTGGCGAGCGAGTCGCTGGGCATCCCGGGCACCCAGATTGATTTCAAGCGGGATCTCGGCCTGACCGATCAGCGTCTGCGGGCGCTGCATCTGGTCCTGCGGCCCGCCCGGAGCCACAAGTTCCGGCTGCAGTACATTCCGATCAAGTACGACTCGTCGGCGACCATCTCCAGGGACATCGTCTTCAACGGCATCCGGTATCGGCTGGGGTTGCCGGTGAACTCGACGCTCGACTGGAAAGCGTACCGGTTCAGCTACGAGTACGACTTCATCACGAAGAACCGCGGCTTCGCCGGCTTCATCGCCGAAGTGAAATACACCGACGTGCGGGTGGCGCTCGACAGTCCGATCGCGCAGGAATTCGCCCACGCGCGAGGGCCCATTCCGGCCATCGGCGGCATCGCACGCGTCTACGTCGTGCCGAACATCTCGATCACCGGCGAAGTGACCGGCTTCAAGATCCCCGACAGCATCGACAGCCGCTACAACGCGCACTACGTCGACATCGACGTCTACGGCACGCTGAACTTCACGAACAGCATCGGCGTGAAAGTCGGCTACCGGTCGCTCGACGTCGGGTATCTGATCGAGACCGACGCGGGCGCGTTCACGCTGAAGGGGCTGTACTTCGGGGCCGTGCTCAGATACTGAACGCTGCGCTCGCCCAACACAGGGGACACAAAGGACACAAAGGCAAGACAGGTAGCGCGGGCCTTCAGGCCTGCCCGCGCCGCAACGGCAGGGCTGAAGCCCTGCGCTACGTGAGCGGCGCGACGTCCGCTCAAGTGCCTTCCGGGTCTAGTGGAGCGTGACACCCGCCGGCACGAGCTTCTCCATCCGCCGGTCGGCTTCCTGTAGCGTCTCGTCCTTCTTGCAGAAACAGAACCGCAGCTTCGTGCGGCCGGCGTCGGTCGTGTAGAAGCTGCTGCCCGGCACCGCCGCGACGCCGATGTCCTTCACCAGGTACCGCGCGAACTCGACATCGCTGCCGAAGCCGAACGCGCTGATGTCGGTCATGATGTAGTACGCGCCGAGCGGCGTGTAGCACGTGAAATGATGCCGCGCGAGGACCTCGAGCAGCGCGTCGCGCCGTTTCTGGTAGTTGGCCGCGAGCTGCAGGTAGTAGGCGTCCGGCAGGCCGAGCGCCACGGCGCCCGCTTCCTGCAACGGCGCCGGCGCGCCGACCGTCAGGAAGTCGTGCACCTTCCGGATCGCGCCGGTGAGCGACGGCGGCGAGATCGTCCAGCCGACCCGCCATCCCGTCACGCTGTAGGTCTTCGAGAGCCCGTTGATCGTGATCGTGCGGTCGGCCATGCCCTCGATTGTGGCGATTGGAACGTGGCGCTGGCCGTCGTAGATGATGTGCTCGTAGATCTCGTCCGAGATCGCGATCGCGTCCCACTTGCGGCAGAGGGCGGCAATCATCTCGAGCTCGTCGCGGGAGAACACCTTGCCCGTCGGGTTGTTCGGCGTGTTGAGGATGATCGCCTTGGTCCTGTCGGTGAACGCCGCCGCGAGCTCGTCGGGATCGAACGTCCAGCCTGCCCTGAGCGAACCGGAGGGAGCCGAAGGGTCCGGCTCGTGCAGCGTGACGTAGCGCGGCGTCGCGCCGGAGAGAATCGCGTCGGGACCGTAGTTCTCGTAGAACGGCTCGAAGATCACGACCTCGTCGCCCGGATCGATGATCGCCATCATCGTCGACATCATCGCTTCGGTGGATCCGCAGCAGACGGTGACCTGCGCGTCGGCGACGACCGGCAGGCCGTAGCGGCGCGTGAACTCGCGCGCGACGGCTTCACGCAGCGGCCGCGCGCCCCACGTGACGGCGTACTGATTGACGTCGGCGTTGATGGCGGCGCACGCGGCGTCCTTGACGGCCGCGGGTGCCGGAAAGTCGGGAAAGCCCTGCGAGAGATTGACGCCGCCGTACAGCTCGTTCAGACGTGTCATCTCGCGAATGACCGACTCGGTGAACTGCGTGGCCTTCTTCGATCCGGTCAGCTTGGACATTTCCAGTTCCCTCCAACACAAAGGACACCAGGGACACAAAGGGAAGAACCGGTTTTCTCCTCTGTGTCCTTGGTGTCCTCTGTGTTGATGTTACGCCGCCTTCTTGCTCTTCTGCGCGGTCCGCTTCTTGTTCGCAGGCGGCGCGGCTTTCTTCTTCTTCACCGGCGTCGCGCTCGCTTTCGCGGGGCTGACCGGTGCCGGCGCCGCGCGATGCACCACGGCCGGCGTCGCGTCGTGGTCGTCCGCGCTCGCGGCGTCGGATCCGTACAGCCGCCGGTAGTCTTCGGCGGTCCCGAGGATCTTCTTCACGTAATTCTGCGTCTCGGGGAACGGGATGTCGTCGATGAACTCGTCGCGATCGATCCCGGGCCGCTCGGCAATCCACCGCGCCACGCGGTTCGGTCCGGCGTTGTAGGTGGCGAGCGCGTAGTGCGCGCCGCCGAACTGGCGCACGAGATCGGCGAAGTAGGCCGTGCCCATCCTGATGTTGGTCTCGGCCGTCGTCAGCAGGCTGAGCGAGAAGCGCCTGCTCAGCTTCAGCCGGCGCGCGTACTGCCGTCCGGTCGAGGGCAGCAGCTGCATCAGCCCGTACGCGTTCGCGGCCGATTTCACGTCGGCGGTGAATGTCGACTCCTGCGCGATGAGCGCCGCCATCATGTAGGGGTCGAGCTGGTGCTCCGCGGAGTAGCGCCGGATGAGCGGCCAGTAGTCCACCGGAAACAGGACTTTCAGCAGGTCGTTCGGCAGTCTTTCGCCGCCGGCGGCCAAGTATTGCGGATACGCGCGTTTCATCGCGTTGATGCCGGCGCGCAGATCGCCGCGCTCGTGGTAAATCCAGCCGATGGTGGCCTGGATCGCCGGCGAATCGCCCCACGCTTTCTGCGCGTAGTGCAGCTCGTCGAGCGCCTGGTCGTACAGCTCGAGGCCGAGCAGCGCGCGCACCACCTGCTGATTCGGCGGCAGCGGCGCGGCGGCCGGCGCCTCGTCCGCGGGCGGGAGGGCGTGGGGCGCGAACAAGGGCGGCGCGGCGGCGGGCGGCGCCTGCGGTCCGCGCTGGAGGTCGGCGACGAGCCGGCGCTGCGGGGCGCGGCCCTCGAGATGTTTGAACGACAGGCGGCCGTAATAGCTGTTCAGATAGTCCGTCGCGACCAGCGCGTATCGCGCCTCGGCCAGCGCCGGCTCCTTGAGCGCGTCATGCGCGCGCGCGGACCAGTAGAGCCAGGTCGGCCGGTAGTCGGAGCGCGGGAAGTGCGCGGCCGCGGACTCGAACGCGCGAATTGTCTCCGCGTATCGGCCGTTCTTGTACGCCCACCAGCCACTCTTCCAGGCGGCGCGGTCGGCGTAGTGCCCCGCCGGAAACTTCTCGTACATCTCGCGGAACGTCGCATCCGCGCTCTCGTCGTCGTTCTGCAGGATGTAGTGCGTGGCGAGGTTGTTCAGTCCTTCTTCCGCCCAGCTCTCGTTCGGAAACTGATCAACCAGGCGGCGCACGATGCGCAGGTATTCGGCCTGGTCGCCGAGCTCCCGAATCGCCACGGCATAGAAGTAGAGCGCCTCGCCCTGGCGCGACGCCTTCTCGAGGTACGGCTTGAGCCCGTCACGCGCGTTGCGCGGCCGTTTGAGGAGGTACTCGCATTCCGCGAGCCGGAGGTTGACGAGCTCGCGGTCATCGCCCCGCGCGGCTGGCTTCACGCCTTCGAACGCGGACCGCGCCTGTGCGTACCGTTTGGCGCCGAAGAGCCGTTCGGCGCGCCCGACCTCCAGCTTGTAGCGCGTCGAGCCGGCCGCGATCGGCGCGATCGGCAGGCTCTCGAGCTCGGCGCTCGCGAGAGGGGACAGATCGCTGAACGGGAACTCGTACACGACGCGTGCGAACGCTTCCGTGGCTTTGTCGGTGTTCCCGGCCGCCCGGGCCGACCGGCCCAGCCGCATCAGGATGTCGTCGGGCGCGGTCGTCTTCATGCCGGCCAGCCGCTCGTAGATGTCCGTCGCGGCGGTCTGATCGCCGAGCGCCTCCGCGCATTCGGCTTGGCGGATGGCGGTCGCTTCGGCCAGGTACCCGACCGGACGGGTCGCCGCGAGCGCCTCGAACGTGCGGCGCGCATCCTCCGGGCGTCCCAGCCGCAGCTGGGCGAGCCCCTGGTAGTACTGCGCGTAGGGACCGAGCGTACCGTGCTGGACGGCCGGCTGCGACAGCAGCGGCAGCGCCTTCGCGAAGTTCGAGTCCACCTCGAACTTCACCGCGGTCACGAAATCGTTCGTCGGGCCCAACGCCGCGCGCCCCGCACCCTCGCGAGCGTTGACGGGGGCGAGCCACAGCTGCGACGGATCGGCGGGCAGCCGCGGATGATTCGTCGGCTTCAGCACGAGATCGCCGCCCTCGCCCGGCGCGGCCGGTTGCTGCGCGCGCGGCGACACGGCCGGCACCAGCAGTGCCGCGCCAAGCGCCAGGGCGAAGAATCCCTTCTGTTTCATCCTCGTTCCAGAAGCCTGGCATCGCCGTTCGCAAGCGTGCGCACCAGCTCGTCGTGGAAATAATCGGCGCGCTGCCTGACCGGCGGCGGCACACGCTGCTCGTACAACACGCGCGCGCGCGCAATTTCATCGCCGAGACGCTGGCCGAGATCGCCGTCGCGACGGCCCGCGACGACGGCGGCTTCGTGATAGAGCTTGATTTCCGACACCAGGAGCCGTGCATACCGGCGCGCGGACGCGTCCTCGTCGCCCCCTGCGCCCTCGCTCGTGCTCGACGCCTGCGCGGCTGCCGCGTCGGACTGTTCCATGAGCGCGCGGGCCGCTTTGAACGCCGTCATCGCCTCGAGGCTGCGCGCCGCATGGCGCGCCAGCACCTCGATGGTGCCCGTCCAGGTCGGGAGGAACTTGGGATTCGGGATTGGGGATTCGGGATTCGCGGGATTCGCGGGATTCGCAGTCCCCTGGTCCGCGTACAGGACCGCGACCACCTGGCCGCCGAGCGCGATCGGTACCGCGACACGTTCGTGGCCGGGCGGCAGCGACGCGAACGAAGGCGCGGCCGTCTGGTCGTCGCCAGTGACCGCCGCATTCGTGCGCACGGCGTCGGCGAGAGCTCCAGCAGTCTCGAACGAGAACTCGAGCGACGAGTCGTCGTCGAGCGCGGGACCGAAGCCGGTGAGCCGCCACGCGCGAAAGCGTCCGCCGCGCACGAGGAGCACGCCGGCGCGCGCCGCTTCACGTCCGGCGCAGCTGACCAGCGTGTCGAGGATTTCACTGAGGGAGCGCGCGCGACCGATCGACCTGATCGCATCGACGAAACGCGCGCTCGCCGCCACATCGGACGATCCTCTGGCCGCCTGCGCGTCGGCGAGCGCCGCATCCAGGGCGGCGCGGGCTTCTTCCTCTGCCTGCTGCCGGCCTTCGACTTTCCCGCTTGCGTACCCGGCGTCGTGCCCCTGCTCCCGGGCACGGGCTTCGGCGAGCACCCCCTCCGCGGCCAGATGGTCGCCCACGTCGCGCGCCGCCGCAGCGCGGGCCTCGGCGACCGCGTGGTCGCGATCGGCGTGCGCCGCCGCCGCCAGCTCGTCGAGCACGCTCTGCACCTGCCGGCCGATTTCCTGGCGCAGGTGGTCGGTCAGCGTGTCGAAAGCTCCTTTGAGCCGTTCGTCAGACGTCATATCCATGAACAGAACGTATTCGAACGGCGTTGGGGCGCCGCCCTGGCTGGGTGCTCGCATTATGCGGGTCGCGGTACACGCAAGTCAAGCGGGGCCAAACCAGACAACTCCAACGCAGAGAATCATTTGACGGTCGTCAGCCGTCCGGCGTACACTGGAGGCTCGTTGTCGGGGGCGACTAGTTTCGACGGGGGTTGATGGTCGAAGGATGCGTTGCCGAGCTCCACTGACTCGTAAATCCGGTGGAAAAACACAACTGCGAACACGCAGCTCGCTCTCGCAGCTTAATAAGCTGTGAGCGTTCGCCCCAGTCAACCTACGGGCTGGGGGCCGAACGTCATTCAGTAGGCTGGTCGCCCTCGGCTGTCTCGGACGGCGGCGATGAGATTTCTCGAGGCTAGTCCCTGGCGGTTTCCGTCGCTCCTTCACGCCAGGGGCGAACATTCAGGAGCGGCTATGCAACGTAGCACGCCTTCGGTTTTACGCCTTCGGACGGGGGTGCGAATCCCCCCGCCTCCACCAGCCTTCGCTCGCTCGTGAAGACTCCGTACTGCAATCTCCCGCCGTGCACTTCGTCTACATCGTCCGGTGTGCCGACGACACGTTGTACACGGGCTACGCGCGCGATCCCCTCGAGCGCGAACGCGTGCACAACGCAGGTCGCGGCGCGCGCTACACGCGCGGCCGCGGTCCCGTCCGCCTCGTGTATTCGGAAGCATGCGACTCGCTCGGCGACGCGCTGAGGCGGGAGCGCGCGGTGAAGCGCTTGAGCCGCGCCGCGAAGGAAGCCCTGGTCGCGGCGAGCGGGCGCCCGCGTCGTCGTCAGTCGACGCCGAAGGCCAGGAGCACGTTGCCGGGCCGCAAGCCGAAAGTGCCGTAGCCGGAGCTGACGTACACCATCCCGCCGGCGACGATGGGCGCGGGACCGTTCATCGATCCACCGTTGGCGCGCACGCCGTTCAGCGTCTTGAACTCGTGGTTGGTGTCGAAGGACCAGACGACTGAGCCGTTGCTCGTCGAATGGGCGCGCACGGCGCCGTCGTTCGACGGCGAGAAGACGATCCCCGGAATCGCGGTGACGGCGGAAAACTGCGCGCCGCTGCAGGCACGGCTCGGCTCGCCGCACACGGGACTTGCCGGCGCGGCGTACCATGCGCGCGTGCCGGTCGCGAGGTCCACGGCGTGCAGACCGCCCGGCGCGGGCGCGTAGATGTCGGCCACGGGAATGTAGGCGTGTTCGGCGTCCACGGCCAGACCCCATTGAATGCCGCCGAGGCCAGAGCCTCCGCCCGCGCGGTAACGCCAGACCTGCTGGCCCTGCTTGTCGGGATCGAGCGCGTACGCGACACCCGACTTCTGGCCGACGACGATCAGATCGTGCCCGTCGGGCCGCGTCGCGAGCACGGGCGACGCGCCGAAATCGAAGTCCGGTCCCGGTCGATCGCCGCAGTTCACTTCGCCGGGCGCGCAGCCGAACAGGTCAGTCGGCCCGGGCGGCATCTGCCGCGCCCAGCGCATCCTGCCCGTCTTCAGATCGAAGGCGAGAATCGCATCGGTGGTCGGCTGTGGCGGTCCGCTGTAGGCGTTGCCGACGCCGACGTAGAGCGCGCCGCGTTTCGCGTCGATCGTGGGCGCCGACCAGATGGCGCCGCCCGACGGTCCCCACACCTCGGTGCCGTCGGCGTACTCGCGCAGGAGCGTCGGCGGTTCGGGAATCGTGTACGCCTTCCACACGACGTCGCCCGTCCGCGCGTCGAGCGCCACGATGCTGCCGCGGAACGTGCAGCAGGGATAGCCCGCCGGCTTGCCGCCTTCCTCATACGAGGAGGTCGGGACGTAGAGCCGTCCGTTGAACAGCGTGGGCGAACCGGTCAGGCGCACGAGCGGGTGCTCGTCGACCTTGCGGCTCCACAGCAGCTTCCCGGTCGCGGCGTTGACCGCGTACGCGAATCCTTTTTGATCGGAGAAATAGGCCGCCCATGTGCGGGTACGGCCGCTGCCGCTCGGCGGACCGATGGACACCGACGCGCGCACGCCGCCCTGCGCCGTGAAGGTCCACGCGACACAGCCAGTGACCGCATCGAGCGAATAGACCGTGCCCGTCTGGCTGCCGACGAACAGGCGTCCGCCCGCGACGGTCGGTTGCGCCCAGGCCGAGGTACTGTCTGAAAAACCGAAGGCCCACTTCAGGTGCAGCCGCGGCACCTGCTCTGCGGTGAGCCCGGCGGACGCAGCTGCCTGAACGTGGGTGTTCTCGATGGTGGGCCCCCACCCGTTCCAGAGCGGACCCGCGAGCGGATCCGTGAGCGGCGGCGCCTTCGCGCAATTCCCGACTCTCGTCCCGGTGACGCTGCCGCGCAGCTTCCGTCCGGTCAGATACTCGGCAATCGCTCGCCGTTCGGCCCCGCCCAGCGCGAGGCCCTGGTAGCGCATCGAGCCGGCGGTCAAGGCGCTGATGATCGCCTGAGGCGACCGTCCACGCAAAGCATCCGCCGACGGGGCGCGCACGTCTTCGCCGTCGTGACAGCTGCTGCAGTGGCGATCGAACAACGAGGCGCCGTCGGCCGGCTGCGTGGCAGCCGGCCGGGTCAGGGCTCCGATCAGAACGAGCGTGGTAACTGCGACAGATGCCGCGAGACGACGAATGGGGTACACCGTTAAGTGCGGTGGTCGACCGCTCGGGTTCGCCTAGGCCAGTTTGACGTTCTCACCGCGGGGCCCCTTGGGACCCTGGCCCTTTTCGAATGTGACCGCCTGGCCTTCGCGCAGTTCATCGAAGGGGGTCTGGCAGCTCGACTGATGGAAGAAGTACTCGCTGCCGTCGCTGGCCGCAATGAACCCGAAGCCCTTGTCGTGTACCAGCCGCTTGATCGTGCCGTTCGTCGTCGCCATGTCGTCTCCTGTCAATGGCGCTGGACTTCCAGCGCCTCTCTAATGATACCGGTTCACGGCCCGCTATCGCCGATTTAATGTCCGGCCTCCCGGGGAGTCTCCAGATTGTTGGTTTTGTGTCGAAAAGGCCGGCCAAACGGGCTCGCAGCCTGCGCGGCTCGGCCCGTGTTGGTGTCGGTAGGCTCCTCAGGCCTGCGCGTCCGGTCTTCGAGGTCGCGGAACCGTCGTTGGAGTTCGCGAACCTTGGCACGCCTCCGCGAGCACAGTCGGTTGCCGTGTTGACACGCCCACGGAGAAATGACGCGCCGCGCCGGCGTGTCATCTACTGACGCTCTGATCAGCGCGTTGCGGAAATGATTGCTGGCTGTCGCGCGGATCACGCCAGGCGGCGTGCTGACCGGAAGATGCGCCAAAGCTTCCAGCTGGTCCGGCTGAAGCCGGACACCACCGACGCCGCAGGCGGTAAGAACCCCGAACCCCGAACGCTGAACCTTGAACCCTGAACCTTGAACCTTGAACCCTGAACCTTGAACCCTGAACCCTGAACCCTGAACCCTGAACTGCATCAGGCCCCCCCGCAGGAGCCGACTGAGAGTGCGCGCATTATAATCCGCGTCATGCGACTGATTGCCGCGCTCATTTCGATGTTCGTGCTGGCCGGGCAGACCTACCCGCCGCCGTATCCGCGCTCCGGCACCACGGCGCTCGTCGACAACGCGCGCGTCCAGGTCTGGGACGTCTCATGGCCCAAGGGAGAGCCATCGGCGCTGCACCGTCACGTCTACGACATGGCGGGTCTGTACTACTGGCCGGGCGACCGCGTGATTACGGCGGTCGACGGCTCGACGCGTAACATCAGCACCAAGGCCGACGTGATCCAGTGGCAGCTCAAAGGCGTCACACACATCGAGGAAGGCACGAGCGAGGATTCGCTGCGCGCGGTGATGATCGAGCTCAAGGGCGACGGGCCATCCGGCAAGGTGGACAAGACGGCCGGCGTCGCCGCGTTCACCGGCAACACGATGCCGCTGCTGGATAACCAGCGGGTGACGGTCTGGGACTGCACGCGCCCCGCGCAGCCCGCGCGCCACCTCCATCCGCTGGACACCGTCGTCGTCTGGACCGAGGGTCGCGCCGGCCACGCGGTCTTCATGCCGGCCGGCACGGTGCACGCCGACGAGCCGATCGGCGCGGCGACGAAGGCGACGATCTTCGAGCTGAAGTAAACCTGAAAGAGAGCCCATCGGCGAGACGGAACCAGTTTAAGCGGCGGGGTCTAATTAAGCGGCGTCCGACATCAGGCGGACGCCTTTGGTTTCGGGGAGCGTCCAGACGGTCGCGCCCGCGAGCAGCGCAAACGGCACGGCGAGCGCGATGCCGGCGCCAAACGTCGCGCGCGCGGCGACCATCCCGATGATGACCGGCGCGAGAAACTGCACGCCGCGCGCGGTGTTGTAGATGATCCCCAGCGCCGCCGCGCGCACCGACGTCGGAAACACTTCGTTCAGCAGCGGGCCGATGCATCCCCAGTTGCCTTCGCCGAAGCCGACGAGGAACATGAACGCAAACGTCGTCACCGAGTAGCCGTTCGCGGCGTTCCACCCGAGCGTGATCATCGCCAGGCCGATCGCCTTCATCACCGAAAACGCGGTGAAGCTCGGGCGGCGCCCGAAGTAGTCGCTGCAGAAACCGAACGCCACATATCCCGCGACCGAGCCGATCTGGTCCATCAGCAGCAGCCACGCGACGTCGCCGAGTGACAACCCGCGGGTCTCGTGCAGGTAGGTCGGCAGCCAGATCGTCTTGAACCAGTAGGCCGCCATGTTCATCGTCGTCACCGTCAGCGCGAGCGCCGTGGTCTTGCGCAGCGCGGGGCCGAGCATCTGCCCGAGCGCGGCCACGTAGCCCATCCGGCTGCTGACGCCGGCTTTCACGCTCTGCAGCCAGACGTCTGATTCCGGCATCTGGCGCCGGATGAAGACGACGAGCAGCGCCGGCAGCGCGGACACCATGAACGCGGCGCGCCAGCCGATCCACGGCGCCAGCAGGTTGCCGACCATCGACGCGAAGAAGCGCGCGAACGCGGATCCGCTCTGCAGGTACGAACCGTACCGTCCGCGCACGTGTGGCGGCACGGTCTCGCCCACGAGCGCGTGAGCCACCGCCCACTCGCCGCCGACGCCGATGCCGGTGACCGCGCGCGCCGCCAGCAGCGTCCAGAAACCGATCGCCATGCCGGACGCCAGCGTGCCGACGCTGTAGACCAGGATGGTGATCATCAGCAGCGGCTTGCGGCCGTAGCGATCCGCGAGCGCACCGCCGATGAACCCGCCGACCGCGGTGAATGCGAGCGCCGTGCCGAGCAGCGCCGCCACTTCGTCGCGGGACAGCGCGAGGTCCTTGACGATCGACGTCGACGACACGAGGAAGCTCAGAAGCAGGAGATCGTAGAAGTCGAAAATCCAGCCGATGAAGGAGAACGCCAGAATCCTGCGGTGAATCGGGAGAACGATGGGGCTCTCGCTGAGCAGCGGCACGAACGTGCGCCTCTACCGCCTGCGCTGGAGGTAGAGCGCCCGGCGCCGGACGAGATCGCTGGCGAGCGGCTCGGCCGGCTTCAGCCGGAGCGCCGCGTCGGCGCGTTCGACCGCGCGATCGAACTGCCCGGCCGCGGCGTAGGCCGCCGCGAGATTCGCCTGCCCCGACGCCGACGCGGGCTGCAGCCGCACGACGTCGAGGAACTCGCGGATCGCCTCGCCGGGCTTCTCCTGCGCGAGAAAGACGTTGCCGAGATTGTTGTGCGCGTTCGCGTAGCTCGAATCGAGCCGGATCGCCTGCTGGAATTCGAGCGCCGCGCCGTCAAGCTGGCGGGCAACGGTCAGCGCGGTACCCAGGTTGTAGTGGGCCGCCGCCGACCCGCCTTTGAGCGCGAGCGACTTCTTGAAATGCTCGACCGCATTGTCCGGCCGGCCGATCTCGAGGTACAGCAGCGCCGCATCGTCGTGGAGGCCCGTGTCGGCGGGACGCTTTTCGATCTCGATCTCGTATCCCAGCACGTCTTCGGCCGCCACCTTCGCGCGGAACTGCCGCGTCAGCGTGACCAGATCCGGATCGTCGCGCGTGAGCACCTGGATCCAGAGATCGCCCATCTCGTCCGACGATCGCTGCCCCCAGCGCGCGCGCCCGGGCGGGTGCTCGGGATTGCGCGCGTTCGCGGCGGAGTTGTCGTACCGGTACTCCATCGACAGCCTCGTCCCCTTCGGCAGCCAGAACGGCTTCGCGAACTGAAAGACGTGCTGCCATCTGAAATCCCAGTCGCTGATGTGGACGAGCGGCTTCGTCGTGCCGTCGGGCAGCGTCGCCTCGCCGCGAATCTCGCGGGCGCGATAGTGCGCGTGCGGCTGCACCGCGCGGACCTCGACGTCCACCGGCAGCACGTACGAATCCTTCACCGTGTAGCGCGCGTCGCCCGCCGGGATGTCGATGTCCTGCCGGCCCAGCCGCAGCATCGCGGGCGCCCGCGTCGGCGGTTCGTCGCTGAAAGACAGCCCGACCGATGGCTGCACGGCCTCCGGCCTGCCGCTCGGCTGCATATGGATCTCGACGACGAGATCGGTGTGGCGATCGAGACGCCACGCGAGGCTCTTGGGCAGCAGCGGCGCGACCTGACCTGGCGTCCACCCGAGGAAGTGCCCTTCGGGATAATCGGCGGAGCGGAGAATCAGGCCGCTGTATCCGGGTCCGGGATCGGCCTCGTCGAGCGCGCGCGACGCTGTCGTCTGGTCGACGCGGATGTTCGCATGGTGCACGACTTTCGGATTGCCCGGCCGGAACTCGAGACCCCGAACGAAGCGCAGGCGATCCACCGGCAGGGGGATGACGAAGATGCGAAACACATCGCTGCCCTCGGCTTGCAGCGTGTACGGCTCCGGCAAGGCGACGACCAGATCAGGTGTGCCGAGCTGCCAGCCTTCGGTCCACAAGCGCCCGCCCTGAGCCTGTCGCCCCTCGACTTTGCCCGGGGCGACCCTGAGGCTCTCGAAGGGCCGAAGGGGCGCGGCCAGGTCGCGCGGATCGCCTTCGACGGTGCCGCCGTCGAGCCATCGCTGCAGCAGCGCGATCTCCGCGTCGCCGAGCGGATGCTGTCCGACGAACGGACCGTCGGCCGGATCCGCTTTCCACGGCGGCATGTACCGGCGTTTCGTGACGATCGCGATCTGCGTCGCGTGCCGCTTCGCGTCGGCGTAGGTCAGCAGACTGAACGGCGCGGACCCGCCGGGGTGGTGGCACATCCCGCAGCGGTCCGCGAGGAGCGGCGCGACGTCTTTGGTGAAGGTGACCGGACCGGCTGAGGCCGCGGCGGCCGAGAGCGCGAGCGCCAGGCAGGCCTGAAGGCCTGCACTACACCAGAAGTCGTGCGGACCTTTAGGTCTGCCGTCGTGCGGACCCCCAGGTCTGCGAGTCATCGCGCGAAATCGGCGATGAAGCAACCGACCGCCTGCGTGGTCGACGGCGTCACCGGCTTGCCCGCGAGCCCCGCGATCAGCGCCTCCGCCAGATCGTGCCGGGTCGGCACGGGGCGATCGAGACCGAAATCCACGTGACGATCGTCGATGCGCCCGCGATAGACGACATGTCCGCTGGCGACCACGGCTGCCTCGGGCGTCACGGTGGCGCCGACGAACTTCACGAGCGCGTGCCGCGGATCGCGGAACGCCTTGGTGGCGCCCGCGTACGCGAACGCGGCCATATGTTCGCGGATCGCCGGCGCCGTCTCGGCGGGGTTCGGGTACACCAACCGGAACACCACGCCTTGCGCCGCGAACGCCTCGGCAATCCGCCGAACCTCCGGCGCGTACCGATTCGAGATTGGGCAGTCGGTGCTCGTGAAGAGAAACACGATCGCCTTGACGCCGGCCGGCACCGCAAACGGGTCGACCGATCCGGGTCCATCGAGGGCCTGAACGCGCACCTGCTCGGCTGGCCCCTCGGCCCCGCTCGCGCGGAGCCCTGCGGCGTGAGCCGGCGCAATCAGCAGGCTGCCGATGAGCAGGACGGCGAGCACCCGGGACATCTCGAAAAGAACGATAACACAATAGAAAAAGGGCTGAGGGCTGAGGGCTGAGGGCTAAGCGCACATCGCCCTCAACTCCCAGCCCTCAGCCCTCAGCCCTCAGTCCTACTCGGCTCTTACCAGTTCACCACCGCGCCAATCCGAAGCAGGCGACCCTGGAGGATGCTGCCGGGCAGCAAGTAGGCACCGCCCGAGACACCGGGTGCCGCAGTCGGTGTGAACGTGGTCGACCGCACGTTGAAATAGTCACTCGAGTTCAGCAGGTTGAACAGATCGATCTTCGGGTCGAACTTGATGCGCCCGATGGTGATCCGCTTGGCAATCGAGAAATCGACCTGGTTCAGCCGCGGCGTCTGCTCGACGCCGGGCGCGACGAGCGGCACGGGCAGCGACGAGCTGACCAGGCCGGGGGCGACCAGCGCACCCACGACGCACCCCTGTGAAGCGGAATTGCCGGGGCAGGTGGCGTATCTCGTGCTCGGCGTGACGGTCCAGGTCGATCCAAGGCCGCTGAAGCTGGCGAAGTTCGGCGCGCCGGCGCCACCCGCCGTCAACGCCTGGGTTCCCAACAGATACCCGGGCAGACCCTGATACGAGCCGCTCAGGATGATCCCGTACCACGGAAGCGGGAAGGTGCCAGCGAGCTTGAACTGGGTACGCCACGGGATCCCGCTGCTCGTTTGATCGCAGTAGTTCAGGAAGTTCGGGTTGGTCGCCGCCCCGGCGCAGGTGTTCGTGATCGTCTTGTCGGTCGCGGCGCCGCCAAAGAGCCTCGCGCCGTGGGGCAGCCGCGCGTTGATGTTGAACTCAATCGCGTTGTAGGACTGCTTCAAGTCCGGGTCGTTCCTGTCCACGTTTTGCACGGCCCGGCTCACCGTCGCGTTGATCGGGTCGTACATCGTGATCGGCGATCCGTCCATCGGGCTGAAGATCGTCAGCGCGCGATAGCTGGCGTTGGTGACGGTGCCGTTGGAGTAGGCGCCCGGCTGCAGGATGTTGTTCCGCTCCATGATCTGCCTGCTGTCGTTGTGGAACCATTCCGCAGACACCGACACTCCGCGCAGGAGCTCGCGCGTGACGCCGACGTTGAACTGATCAACGTAGGGGCGCGCGAGGCCGGGGTCGGGGTTCGACAGTGAGATCACGCCGAAGTTGGCCGGCACGGTCGCGAAGTTGATCTCGCAACCTGGCGTCAGGTACACACAGCCCCGCTCACCTTGCGCGATGTCGTCACCATTCACATCGGTCCACGCCGCATTCGTCGTGGCGAAGGCCGACGGGTTGTAGAGCGACGCCAGCGTGGTCGTGGCCGCCGCCTGGAAACGGTTGAAGCCCACCCGGACCGCGGTCTTGCCGGTGCCGGACAGGTCGTACACCACGGCCACACGCGGCGAGAACGTCTTCCACGTCGGCATGTCGATATCGGTAAACGCCGGCACGTTGGCGAAGCGGCCGGACTGCGCGGGCTGGCCGACCACCTGCTCGCTCACGTAATCCCACCGGCCGCCGAGGGTGAAGGTCGCCCGCTTCAGCGTCCACACGTCCTGCGCGTACAGGCCAAGAGCCGCCTTCAGACGCTCCGCCGACCAGATCGGCGTGTCGAGCAGGGTGACGGTGGAGGGCCTCCCGCTCAGGTAGTTCTGGTACAGATCGGCGTTGGCCCGGTAGGTGTGGTTGAACACACCCCAGGAATCCTGAAAGCCGGCCTTCACGGAATGCGAACCGGTCACGTACGAGGCCGACGCCTGCGCGTTGTACCGGTCGGGATACTGGCCGGTCTCCCTCGCCGACGCCACCCACTGTCGGCCACGCGAGCTATCGAAGTGGCGGGCATTCGCCAGCCACGCGGCCGAGCCGTACGGCTTTTCGATACCCGGTGGGTACCGGTTGTTGTACCGCTCGATGTTGCTCGAATAACCACCTTCGATGAGGAGTTTGCTGCTGGCCGTCGACGTCCACTTGACGGTCTCCGTCGTGTAGTTGGGCGAGTCCCACACCACCGACGACGTCGTCTGGTCATCGCCCTGACCCATCGCGGCGCCACGCGTCTTGTCGATGTGGTCCGCATAGGCCGACAGTTTGTTCTTCGCGCTCACCTGCCACGTCAGTCGGACCAACGCGCTGTTGATCGTCTGCGGATCGACGCCCTGCGGGCAACTGCCGGGATTGTTGTAGCAGGCGGCAATGCCGGCGGCCGTCCCGTCCGAGGTGATCGTGTTGCCGATGGGCTTGTTGACCGTGAAGAGACGGCCCGACCCGAAGAACCAGAGTCTGTCCCTCATGATGGGTCCGCCCACGGTCACATCGAAGTCGTGGTAGGTGCCGATCTTGTCGAGCGACGTCACGCCATGTGAGGCGAGGAAGTCCGACAGGTTGTTCGACTGGAGCTTGTCGCTCTCGTAGCCGCCGAAAATCGATCCGCTAAAGCGGTTGCCGCCTTCTTTCGGCACGAGATTGATCTTGACGCCGCCGGTGGGCGAGTCGACGTTGCCGCCGCCGGTCTGATACACCATCTCCTGGTTGCCCGCGTCGTTCAGGTAGCTCTGAATCGCGCCGTCACCTTGCAGCCCGTTGATGATCATGCCGTCCATCATCACGGCGGTTTGCGCCGCGCCGAGGCCGTGCACCGTGAAGTAGGTCTGCTGCATCGCCTGCGACCCGCCGACGTCGGGCGCCGTCAGCGTGACGCCGACGACGAGCTGCCCGACCGACTGGAGCGTGTGCGCGCTCGGCACCGCGTCGAGGATCTCGCGCGACAGCACCTGCGCCTTGACGTTGCTCTGGACGTCGACCACCGGCGACTCGCCGGAGACGGTCACCGTTTCCTCCATCGCGCCGACCTTCAGATCGGCATTGATCGTGGACGTGAAGTTGGACGGCAGCTCGATGCCATCCTTCTTGACCGAGGAGAATCCCGGCAGATTGAAGGACAGCGTGAAGGTGCCCGGGCGCAGGTTCTCGATCTTGTAAGCGCCGCTCGAGTCGGTCGTGACCGACCGGACTCTCTCGATGAGCGCGGGGCTGGCAGCCTCGACTGTGACCCCCGGCAGGACCGCGCCAGTTGCGTCCTTCACAACACCCGCAAACGCGCTCTGCGCGCGCGCGACAGCCGGCAGCGCCAGAATGAACGCCAAAGCGGCGGCCGACATCCAGATCCTTCTCGTCATGCCTTTCCCTCCTCAGGGTGGTCTAAAGTGCCGATGCAGGGGAGGAAGGCTACCAGTCGGACCCGAGAGAGTCCATAAGAATTTTGCGGAAAAAATAGACTCTCGACTCAGGGGGGCAGGACGAAAAACTGGATCGCTAGGAATCGGTCGTTCAGCGCCGATTGGTCACCGTGGGGGCATCCGGTAGGGTTTCTGCTGTGCATAGAGCTCCAGCCGCTGGCGGAACTGCGCGGCCACAGGCAACTGCCCCGCGGCCACCGCGATCCCCAGAGCCGTCCGGACGACCGCGACGGCATCCTCATACCGTCCGGCAGAGGCGTACGCGGCGGCCAGAACGTCCAGCACGCTCACTGCCCGATGGCCCGTCGCCGCATCCGCCTGCTCCGCCAGCCGGACGCCTTCCTCAGCGTTTCGAAAGGCGGGATCCAACGCTGTCGCGCGGACCCAGGCGAGCCCGGCGAGCGCCTGCGGATGATCAGCCTTGAGGGCGAGCGCCTCGCGGAGTTGCTCGACCGCCTCGGCCACCCGCCCTTGAATCGACAGGAGTTGTCCGAGGTTCGCGCGGGCTTCGACGTTGTCGGGCCGGAGCGCGACGGCGCGCCGGTAGTGTTCGAGCGCCTGGTCCGGCTTCCCGGCAATCTGCAGCAGCGCACCCAGGTTGTTGTGCGCCTGCCCGTAGCCAGGATCGAGACGCACGGCGTCCTCGAACTGGGCGATCGCCTCGTCCCGTTTGCCCAACGCCGACAGCGCGAACCCGAGGTTGTAGTGGGTCGGCGCCGAGCCGGGGTTGAGCCGCAGTGACTCGCGATAGTGCACGATCGCTTCGTCCAACCGGCCGCTGTCGAGGTGCAAGCTCGCGACCGCCTCGTGCCGGAGAGGATTGTCGGGATCGCCCTGCAGCAGCTTCGTGTAGGCGGCGAGATCTTCGGCCTGCGCCTTGCGACCAAAATCCGCATTCAGGGTCGCGAGGTCCGCGCTCGATCGCGGAATGACCTGCATCCAGAAATCCCCCATCTCGTCGGACGTGTTCTGCCCCCAGACCACGCGCGCCGGCGGCCGATGGGGATTGCGCGGGTTGTCGGCCGAGTTGTCGTACGTGTACCGCATCGAGATCGTCGTCCCCTTCGGCAGGACGACCGGGTTGGCGTAGCGGTACACGTCCTGCCACCTGAAATCCCAGTCGCCGATGGAGATGAGCCAGCGCGTGCCGCCGTCGGGCAGCGTGGCGGTCGCTTCCATGCGGCGGGCCAGGTTGTGCGCGTGAGGCTGAACGGCCAGCACCTCGACGTCGACCGGCAGAACGTAACGGTCGGCGACGACGAAGTCGCGGACACCGGGCGGGATGTCGATGGTCTCGCTGCCGAGCCTGAGGCCGAGGGGCGTCCTCGTCGGCGGCGTGTCGGTGAAGAAGAATCCGACACTCACCTGCACCGTCTCGGGCTTCCCCGTCGGCTGAAGGTGCAGCTGGACGACGAGGTCGCTGTCCGGCTCGAGGCGCCATTCGGTGCCCTCCGGCGCCGGATGCGGCGCCTGTCCGGGCGTCCAGCCGAGCAACTGCCCTTCCGGATACCGCGCATCCCGCTCCATGCTGCCTTCGTAGCCGGGCCCGGGATCGCGCACATCGAGCAGGTGCGACGAGCGCGTGCGATCGACGCCGAGATTGGCGTGATGCACGACGCGCGCGTTGCCCGGGTGGAGCTCCAGCGCTCTCACGTAGCGCGGACGCGACACCGGAATCGGGATCACGAAGGTGCGGAACACGTCGGGGCCGTCGGCCCGCACGGCGTACGCCGCCGGCATGGTGACGATGAGATCGGGGGTGCCGAGCTGCCAGCCCTCCTGCCAGTTCGGCATCGGCGGCAGATCCGCGGCGTCGCCTTCCGGCGCGCCGTTCGCGATCCACTGCTGAATCGACTGGAGCTCGGGCTCCGTGAGCCGGCGCTCGTTCTGAAACTCGCCCTTCCCCGCCTCAGGCTTCCACGGCGGCATGATGCGCCGGCTGGTGACGAGCGCAATCTGCGCCGTCCGCCGTTTCAGATCGTCGTAGGTCAGCAGGCTGAAGGGACCGATGGCGCCGGGCCGGTGGCACGGTGCGCACCGCGTCCAGACGATCGGCGCGACATCCTTGTTGAAGGTCAGCCGCGGCTGAGCGGCCGCGAGCGATGGCCACGCTGCCAACGCCAAGACAAGCAACCGCCGGGCGCGCGGAAATCGCAGGGAATATTTTTCTCCGCGTGCTCCGCAGTCTCCGCGGTTAGATATCTGGAGCATGCTGCGCTAGCATACCGCCGTTGTCCCGCAGCAGACCCACCCCGACGCGACACCTTTATCCGCTCGCGATCTTCACCCTCGCGCTGGCGGTGCGCCTCGTTCACGTGTGGCAGCTGCGCGCGTCGCCATTCTTCTCCCTGCTGATGGGGGACTCGAACGGGTACGACGAGTGGGCGCGGCGGATCGCGGGCGGCGACTGGCTGGGACACGAGGTCTTCTACCAGGCGCCGTTGTATCCGTATCTGCTCGCCGTCATCTACGCGATCCTCGGTCACAACCTGCTGGCCGTGCGCGTCATCCAGGCGATCATCGGATCGGCCTCGTGCGCGCTCGTCGGTCTGGCGGCGTCACGCCTGTTCGGTTCGACACGCGTCGGCCTCGCGGCCGGCCTGATGCTCGCGCTCTACGCGCCCGCCATTTTCTTCGACGGCCTGATTCAGAAATCCGTGCTCGACGTGTTCTTCGTCTGCCTGGCGCTGTGGTTGATCGCAAGGATCACGGTCCGGCTGAAGCCGGACACCACCGGAACAAAGGCTGCCGGAACAAAGGCACCGCGTGAGGTCGGTGGTGTCCGGCTTCACCCGGACGTCGGTGGTGTCCGGCTTCACCCGGACGTCGGTGGTGTCCAGCTTCACCCGGACGTCGGTGGTGTCCGGCTTCACCCGGACGTCGGTGGTGTCCGGCTTCAGCCGGACCTCTCGTGGCTGTGGCTCGGCCTCACGATGGGCGGCCTCAGTCTCACGAGAGAAAACGCGCTCGTCTTCATCATCGTCATCCTCGTCTGGGCCCTCGCTTCGAATCCCGAATCCCATTCGAATCCCAAATCCCAAATCCCGAATCCCAAATCCCAAATCCCGAACCCCGACCGCCTCAAGCGAGCCGCGCTGTTCTTGACGGGGCTCGCCGTGGTATTGGCCCCCGTCGCGGCGCGCAACAGTTTCGTCGGCGGCGGTTTCTACGTCACCACGTCGCAGTTCGGGCCGAACTTCTACATCGGCAACAACCCGCGATCCGACGGAACGTATCAGTCGCTGCGCTTCGGGCGAGGCGCGCCGGAGTACGAACGTCAGGACGCGACCGAGCTGGCCGAGCACGCGCTTGGACGACCTCTGACGCCGAACGAGGTGTCGAGCTACTGGACCGACCAGGCGCTGGACTTCATCACGACGCGACCGGCTGCGTGGCTGAAGCTGATGGGCAGAAAGGTCGTGCTGCTCTCGAACGCGACCGAGATGCTCGACACCGAGAGTCAGGAGGCGCATGCGGAGTGGTCGCTGCCGCTCCGGCTTGGGGCTCGGTTCGGCCACTTCGGCGTCCTGGTCCCGCTCGCGCTGTTGGGCGTCATCGTCACGTGGCCCAGGCGATCGCGGCTGCGGGTGCTGTACGTCATGGCGCTGGCGTACGCGGCAAGCGTGGTGCTCTTCTATGTGTTCGCGCGGTACCGCTATCCGCTCGTGCCGTTTCTGATGCTGTTCGCCGCCTCCGGCCTGATGGCGGTGCCCGAGGCGGTCCGCGCCCGCGCGATGCCCGGCCGCGTCTGGACGCTGGCGGGGCTCGGCGCCGTGGCCGTCTTCGCGAACTGGCCCGTGCTGTCAGCCGACTCGGGGCGCGCCGTGACGGAAAGCAACCTGGGCGTCGCGCTGCAGGCCGAGCGGCGATTCGACGAGGCGATCGCGCACTATCAGCGGTCCATCGCGCTCAGGCCGGATTACGCGCCGGTCTACAGCAACATGGCCTCGGCGCTCAGAGCCAAGGGGCGGCTGCAGGACGCCGTCCGCACGTACGAGCGTGCGCTGCAACTGCAGCCCGACTTCCCCGACGCGCACTACAACCTTGCCAACGCGCTCCTCGAGGAGGGCGATGCCGACGGGGCGATCGAGCACTTTCGGGTCGCGCTGCGGTCGATTGGCGGGTCGGCCGACGTCCACACCAACCTCGGCAACGCGCTCGCAGCCAAGGGCGACGCCGACGGCGCCATCAGGGAGTTTCGCGCCGCGCTCGAAATCGATCCCGACGCCGCCAAGCCGCACAGAAACCTCGGCGACCTGCTGGCCTCTGCGGGACAGCCGGACGAGGCGATCGACCACTTGCGGCGCGCCACGCAGCTGGATCCAGGCGACGCGTCCGCCCACTACGATCTGGGCAGCCTCCTGCTCGAATTGCATCGGCTCGACGAAGCGGTCGCCGAGCTCCGCGCGGCGCTGGCGCTGACGCCGAGCTCGGTCGAGGCCCACAACAACCTGGGCATCGCGCTCGGATCGCAGGGGAAACTGGAAGACGCGATCGCTGAATTTCAGCAGGCGCTCAAAATCGATCCGGGATTCGCGGACGCGAAACGGAACCTCGCCTTGGCGCTCGCAGTCAAGAAGAAGGGCTGAGGGGCCAACTCGCCCATGTGCACGACGAAGCCCACGACATCCTGGAGCGGATTGCCGAGATCGAGATCGATGTCTGCGAACGTGAAGTCGCAGCCGGCAGGCGGTTCGGCGACGACCGCTTGCAGCAAAGGACCTCCGTCCCGGGTTTCTCCGCGAAAGCTCAGAAGCCGGTCAGGCGAAAACTGCTGACGGATTTCCTTCGGGATCGATTCGATGAGCTTCTTGTGGATGCTGTCCTTGGGCCGGCCCTCGCATAGGCTCGTTCGGTGCCGATCTGGTAGAAGCTCGGCACGTGCTCGATCAACGGTGCCGACAGCGTGGGACGCACGCGAAGGCTCGCCAGGAGGTTCAGCAGGCAGGCTTTCTTCGCCGGCCGCGAGTCGCCTTCGAGCCACGCCACTGCGACCTCGCCGTCGAAGCTCGAAGCGTCCAGCGCGCGTGTGATGTCCCCGTCGGTCCCCAGGTCCAGAGCCACGTCGCGATCGTCGGTCTCGACGTCCACCACTGACACTGCATGGCTGTTCTCATCGATGTCGACTGTGCGCGTCTGCTCGCCGGTCGTCGCTTCTTCGAGACGCACGCGCACCTTATAGCGGCCTGGCGGCAGCGCGTGGTCGTCCACGCCGCGAGCTCAATACCTTCCGGCAGCTGCCGCTTGATGCGCAGGAGCCTGCCGTTTCGCCGAAACCTCACTTCAATGTACTCGTTCATCTTCATCTCCTCGCGTCGCGTGTCAGAAACTGGAGGTTCCCACGCGCGCGGATAGAAGGCCGAGTCAGCGCGGCCGCCACCCCATCAGCTGCCACGGCGAGAGCGTCGTCGCTCCGATCGACTCGTAGAAGCGGATCGCGGCCGCGTTGTCGCGCTGCACGACCCACTCAAAGCGGCCGCAAGCCTGCGCGACTGCGATCGCGCGAAGCCGCTCCATCAGCGCGCGGGCGACGCCGAGGCGACGGCACTCGGGCCGCGCATAGAGATCCTCGAGATAGAGGCCGTTGCGGCTCGTCCAGGTCGAGTAGGTGAAGAAGTAGAGCGCCAGGCCTGCGGGCCGGCCGTCGCACTCGGCCAGAAGCGCCTGGAACCGCGGCGACGCCCCGAACCCGTCCTCGCGCAGGCGCTCGACGTCCACGCACAAATCCTGCGCGTGCCCCTGCTCCACCGCCGACGCCTCGAGCATCTCGAACATCGCCGGCACATCGTCGGCGCGAGCGGCGCGGATCGCGATGGTCGCCACAGCGGTCCTCAACCGGTCTTCGGGACGAACGCGAGGAACCGGCGCGAGTTGTCGACGAGGATGTGGCGCAGCGGGGCCTCGCTGACGCCGGCCTTGGTGAGCATCGGTCCGCCGTTCTTCTTCAGCGCCCGGCCTGTGGCGAAGTCCGACGACAGCAGCAACTGATCCGCGCAGCCGGCCTCGAGGAACGCCAGAATCGTCGTCACCTTCTGCGCGCCAGGCACGAGCTCGTCGGCGATGTGATCGGCGGTCCGCGTCGCGAGGTCTTTCGGGTAGTTGCGCTGCAGGTAGAACCCACCGCCGCCTTCGTTTCTTCCACCATCACCGCGATGTCGTCGCTGAAGCTGACCGGCACGGGACGGCCCTGCTCTTGGGCGAGCGTTTTGGTCGGCGGGTACCGGATCGACAGGTGCTCGTGAAAGAGCACCGACCCGTTCACGGTGTCTGGAGCCACGTCCTTCAGGATCGTCCTGAAGACCGCGCCACGCGCGAAGGGCCCCGCGTTCTGCGCGCCCAGTTTCGGTGTCATGTCATCACCCCGGGAAACGTGTGCGTATTGTAATCCCGCTGGTGGTAGGTGATGGCGTCAGACGGCCGACTGAGACTGAAGCACTGACGACTTCCGGCCAGTGACCGGGCGACTACACGATCTCGAAGAGCCCCGCCGCCCCCATGCCGCCGCCGATGCACATCGTCACGACGACCTTCTTCGCGCCGCGGCGCCGGCCTTCGATCAGGGCGTGAGCGGTGAGACGCGCGCCGCTCATGCCGTAGGGATGGCCGACCGCGATCGCGCCGCCGTTGACGTTCAGCCGGTCGTCGGGAATGCCCAGCCGATCGCGGCAGTAGATCACCTGCACGGCGAACGCTTCGTTCAGCTCCCAGAGATCGATGTCCTCGATCTTCGCGCCGGTCTGCCTGAGCAGCTTCGGCACGGCGAACACCGGCCCGATGCCCATCTCGTTCGGCTCGCAGCCGGCGACCGCGAATCCGCGGAAGACGCCAAGCGGCTTCAGGCTCTGGCTCGCCGCCGCCCTGTCGCTCATCACGAGGCACACGCCGGCGCCGTCGGAGAACTGGCTCGCGTTGCCGGCCGAGATCACACCGCCCTCGATCGCCGGCTTGATCTTCGACACCCCCTCGAAGGTCGTGTCCGCGCGGATCCCTTCGTCGTGCGCGACCGTCACCTCCTTGAGCGATTCCGCGCCCGTCGCCTTGTCGATCACCTTCATCGTCGTGGTCAGGGGCGCGATCTCGTCGCTGAACTTGCCGGCGTCGCGCGCCGCGGCCGCGCGCTGCTGGCTCCCGACGCCGTACTGATCCTGCTGCTCGCGCGAGATGCCGTACTTCTTCGCCACGTATTCCGCCGTCTGGAGCATCGGCCAGTACAGCTCCGGTTTGTTCGCGAGGATCCAGGCCTCGTTCAGCATGTGCTTGTTCATCTCGTTCTGCACGCACGAGATGGACTCGACGCCGCCGGCGGCATAGATCTCGCCCTCGCCGGTCATCACGCGCTGCGCCGCGATCGCGATCGCCTGCAGACCTGACGAGCAGAAGCGATTGACCGTCATGCCGGGTGTCGTGACGGGACACCCGGCGCGGATCGCGATCTGCCGCGCGATGTTGCGGCCCGTGGCGCCTTCCGGGTTCGCGCAGCCCATGATCACGTCCTCGATGGACGCCGGATCGAGCCGGGCGCGATCGATGGCGTGGCGCAGGGCGTGGCCACCCATGGTGGCGCCGTGCGTGATGTTGAACGCGCCCCGCCAGCTCTTGCAGAGCGGCGTGCGCGCGGTGGAGACGATGACGGCATCAGGCATGGGCGTCACTCTACCAGCCTTCGCGGTTTTCGGCATACACTCGCGCGCATGGACGGCGACCTCTCCAAGCCGATCGACCAGCGCTCGCTGTTCGACGCCGTCGAGCGATGACCGGGGCGGGGGCGCTCGGCGATGTGGTCGTCCTGGATTTGTCGCACGCCCTCGCGGGCCCGTTCGCCTCGACGATGCTCGGCGACTACGGGGCGGAGATCATCAAGATCGAGCCGCTCGGCGGGGACATCGCGCGCGCGTGGGGGCCGCCGTTTTACGGGGACGAGTCGGCGTACTTCGTCAACCTGAACCGCAACAAGAAAAGCGTCGCGGTCGATCTGAAGCATCCAGAAGGGAAGGCGATCTTCTTCGCGCTGCTCGACCGCGCGGATGTCGTGCTCGAGAACCTGCGCGTCGGCACCGTCGCCCGGCTCGGCATCGACTACGTGCGAGCCCGCGAACGGCGGCCCGGCATCATCTACTGTTCGATTTCGGGGTTCGGACAGGATGGACCGTATCGCGACCGCGCGGCGCTCGACCTCGTCGTGCAGGCCGAGAGCGGCATGATGAGCATCACCGGCGAGCCGGGGGGCCGTGGCGTCCGCGCCGGCGTGTCGATCGCGGACCTCACCGCGGGGATGTACGCCGCGTTCGGCATCCTCGCCGCGCTGCACGCGCGCCAGACCACCGGGCGCGGCCAGTTCATCGACGTCTCGATGCTCGAAGGTCAGCTCGGGATCCTGTCCGGCATGATCGGCGCGTACCTCGCCGACGGCGTCGTGCCTGGACCGCTCGGCACGGCCTACGGCGCGCTGCTCCCCTATCAGACGTTCCGGACGAAGACGCGCGACATCGCCGTCGGCATCGGGAGCGACAAGCTGTGGCGCGCGTTCTGTCCGCTGCTCGGCGTGCCTGAGATCGCCGGCGACCCGCGCTACGTCACCAACGCCGCACGCAACGCGAATCGTCCGTCGCTCATCGCCACGCTGCAGGACGCGTTTCTGACCAGGACGTACGACGAATGGGAAGCCACCCTGCTGCCGGCCGGTATCCCCATGGGGGCGATCAACACGATCGACCAGGTCGTCACGCACCCGCAGGTCAGCGCGCGTGGCGTGCTCGTCGAATGCACGCACCCGGTCGCCGGCACGGTGAAGATGGTCGGACCGCCGGTTCGTCTGTCGGAGACGCCGGGCCAGGTCCGCGCGTCGGCGCCACTCCTCGGCGAACACACCAGCGAGGTGCTGCGGGAGCGGCTCGGCCTCGCCGACGACGAGATCCGGCGTCTGCGCGAGGCCGGCGTGATCGGCGGCGCGAGGCAGCCCTGAAGGGCTGCGCTACGTTCGCCGCCGACGTGTACGGCCGACAGTCGTAGCGCAGGCCTTCAGGCCTGCCGTGAGGACAGTCGGGGGGGCGGGCCTCAGGGCTGCCCGG
>Ga0082335_1001738_pt1 | contig 44071 bp, 59 predicted proteins | sample Subgrocontami58m_FD_72375 | JGI IMG/M metagenome (GOLD analysis project Ga0082335, IMG submission 72375) | Subsurface groundwater microbial communities from S. Glens Falls, New York, USA - GMW37 contaminated, 5.8 m (SPADES assembly) (version 2) ...
CTTACGTGAACCAAAGGCATTAAGTCATCTGGAGTATTAATTTCTTCCACAGTTTGAACTAAAAAATAATCCCCAGGTTTTACAGTAACCCAAACTTGATCATCCCCGTCTTCCTTAAATTTAGCAATTTCTTTTGTCTTAACTCCTCTTCTGTTCCCTAAACCCTGTTCACTGTCCACTTGTATAAAAGCCCCGCCTTTTACTATTTTATGTATTGATCCAAGTCTTAAATCAACCCCCACCCCTTCAGGATTTTTAAGTTCTCTCTTGCCTAAGTTTTTAATTAAGCCATGTTTCTTAATTCTTTTATGAATTTCATTTATTCCTAAAACACTCATTTCCTTTTTCTTTTTCCCATTATATTTGAAACTTCCGGCATATCTGACCCCCCGTATCTGTTATTTGGGGAACTTTTATATGACCGTTCCACTGGAGCAGACAGCTTTTCAAAAGAAAAAGCACAAATAGGACTACCTTCATAAATCACTACTCTTTTACCTTTTAAAAATGTGCCAAATTCCAAAACAGGGTATCCGTCCCATCCGGGATCAAACCTGGCTGCTGTTGAATGAACTGCAATCCCCAATCTTGCCAAAGAGGATTTCCCATGCAAATGTCCCACAATATCATCCGGTAAGGTTAGCTTTTCCATAGTTGTGGCAATGACAAAATCTTTATCAGATAAAACAAAAGGCTGACCGGGTTTTAGCTCAATAAGCTTCATCATCTTTTCCATCTCTTCTTTGGTGGTGTGTTTGGTGTCAATAATATCCCAGCCATCCCCGCTAAATACTCTTAACTTATTCCCAAGGTGAAAATCAATTGTTACTTCGTCAACTGATTCTTCCCATCCTTTTGGCAAAGGATCAATTTTGATAATCTTATTTTTAATGTACTCCTTGATCGCCCAATCAGGCAAAGTACCAACCATATCTGCGGTTTCTTTAAAAGACTTTCTTGTCATATGATGCTTTGATACTTTATTCTGGAATATGCTTTTTTTCAAGTAGGAAAATTTCATTTTCCTGCGATAACTTCACTTCATATTGAAATCGTTGTTTCAATATTTGTTCCGTTATCTAAGGAAGTTAATTTCTTGCTCTTATCTTTTTGACTTCCTTAAGAAGGTCATCCAACTTTTTCTCAATGCTTTTCCGTTCTACATCTTCCCCTTTCTCAGTAAAATAAGATGCCAACAAGGCTGTGAAGTATGATACTAGTACAGTTCCAGAGAGAATAAGAAATATACTCACTCCTTTTGCTTCAACACCCGCAGGGTAAACCTCAGCGAATCCTCCGGAAATTGCATTGACTATTGCCATCCATAGAGCGTCTGCAAGAGTCTCGTTCCCTCCCGGCAATCCTTGATCAAATTGATATATAAGAACAGCTCCTATTCCAATAAATCCTATTAATATTACTAAAAGGTATTGAAAGCGGTATCGTGAAAGTAGAGTTTTAGCCTCTCCTGTAAATTTTCCAAATAGGACCAGGATTTTTGTAAGCCTATATATCCTAAGCATTCTTACTACACGAAGTACTCGGAAAATTCGAAGAAAAGGCAAGATCACTACCAACACATCAATCCAATGTTTCTTAAGATACAGAAGCCTTTTTTCAGAAAGATAGGTACGGATAGCAAGTTCTACTACAAAGATAGCCCAGATAATCCCATCCATAAACTCTAATAATTTACTGATAGATTCTGGTAGGGTTACTATAAAGGGGGTGGTAAACGTAATGATCAGTACTACTACCAACAAGAGCATCGGAATTTCGGTCCATGATTCAAACTTCACCAAAAGTTGTTCGCGGTTTTGAAAATCAAGTTTGTTCATAGGGTAATTCTACTTTTCTTTTTGGCATACAAGCTAAAATACTTTATTCTTTAAGCTTGGTTTTTTCAAGTAGTAAATTTGGCAGAAATAATTTTAACAATTTCTTTATGAATATCTTCTTTAGATTTCATCTTTCCATTCTCCATACAATCTAAAACTTCCCAATTTTCTTCTGCTTGGGACATTTCAAAATAAATTTTACTGGCTTTTTGTTCATGTTCTATGCTTTGTTCATGCATATCCACCTGATGATCCGCTAAAGCATTTTTTTGACCAACTTTTGGATCAACTTTTAAAAGGATAGTAAAATCCGGTTTTGGCATTCCATTGGTTTGGTATTCCAGTTGATCAATCCATTCCATGAACTCTTCTTTCTTTACCTCATCCATATTAGCACCAAGGTGAGCTTTAGAAGATGAAACATATCTGTTAGCAATAACTACTTTCCCCTCATTAAGCCAGGATTCGATTAAAGGCTTTGCCAAAAACCTATCACCTGCAAAAACCGGTGCTATTAAATACGGATTAACTTCCCCAAATTCTCCTTCCAGATATCTTTTAATTAATTTTCCATACAAATTGTCCTCATATCTTGGAAAATTAATCACTTCAACTTGCAAGGCCTGGCCTTGCGAGGCTAAATACTGTTTTAAAAGTTCAATCTGGGTAGTTTTCCCGGACCCATCAATTCCATCTATAACTAAAAGGAAACCTTTGCTCATACTTTAATTTCTGAAGCTGCTTTTACAAATCCTACAAATAATGGATGCGGAGAAAGCGGCCTGGATTTTAATTCCGGATGAAATTGGGTTCCCACAAAAAACGGGTGATTTTTAAGCTCAATCACCTCCACCAGTTTTCCATCAGGAGAAGTTCCAGCTACCATAAAACCTTTATCCTCAAGCTCCTTTTTATATTTATTGTTAAATTCATACCTGTGTCTGTGTCTTTCAGAGATTTCTGATTTACCATAAAGCTTTTTAGCTAAACTTCCTTCTTTAAGTACACAATCCCAAGCACCCAGTCTCATTGTTCCTCCATAATTTCTCTCCAATAGTTTCTTCTCCTGATCAGGCATAATATGAATCATAGGATAAGAGGTTTTAGGATCAATTTCTGTAGTGTTTGCATCTTTATAACCTAAAACATCTCTGGCAAACTCCACTGTGGAGAGCTGCATTCCGTAACATAAACCAAAATAGGGAATCTGATTAACTCTTGCATATTTTATGGCTGCAATTTTTCCTTCAATATCTCTTGAGCCAAATCCTCCCGGGACAATGATCCCCTGGAATTTTCTTAATATTTCCACATTCTCCAAAACTTTGGCCGCATCAACCCAGCTGATTTCAGGTTTTAACCCCTGTAACCAGGAGGCATGTTTGATAGCCTCAATCACAGATACATAAGAATCAGCCAGCGTAAAGTCCCCAGTGGAGAAATACTTTCCCACAATTGCAATTTTTACAATTTTGGATGCTTTATCAATTTTTTCCACAAATTCCTTCCATTCCTTTAGATCCTTTTGCTTTTTAGTAAGCTTTAGTTTTCTTAAAATCTTATCCACCAAATCCTGCTCCTCATATCCCAGCGGAACCTTATATATACTATCTACATCCGGTGCAGAAATTATATATTCAGGATCCAAACCGGATGAGACTGCCAATTTCTTGCGCCTGAATTCATCAATTGGTTTTTCTGATCTTGCCAATATTATATCCGGCTGAATGCCAACAGCATTTAAATCACGGACACTCATTTGTGCAGGTTTTGATTTTAGCTCACCAATAGACGGGGGAACAGGAAGATAAGTAATATGTACATGGATAACATTATCGTGCTTTTTTAGTTTCAAAATCCTGTTTGCTTCCAAAAAGAGCATGTTTTGGTACTCACCGGCCGTACCACCGATTTCTATAATTGTGATATCAGCATTCTTATCTTTACCGGCCTGGGCGATTCTTTTTAAAATCTCTTCGGTAATATGGTTAATATCAACAAATTCCCCGTCATACTCTAAATTCCTCTCTTTTTGTATAACAGATAAATATATGCTTCCCTGTGTTGCAATATTGTTTTTATTAAGATCCTGATTTAAAAACCTCTCATAATGACCCAAGTCCTGATCTGTCTCTACCCCATCATCCAAGACAAATACTTCTCCATGTTCTATTGGATTCATGGTACCTGCATCAACATTAAGATATGGATCCATCTTTATAGGGGCAACTTTGTACCCTGCAGATTTTAAAAGCAGGGCAATACTGGAGGTAGCAATACCTTTACCAATTCCACTAATAACACCACCACTGACAAATATGTATTTCATAAACTTTGGGGGAATCTATAGTCCTGAGCGAAGTCGAAGGATTTTGAGGCCCTCAATATAATACTAAATTCACTCCTTTGTGTCAACTGGAGAACTTTTAGGCTTAGTCCAGCTGGCAAATTTACAAACCGGCCAGTTTTTGCAGCCGTAAAAAGTTTTTCCTTTCCGGGTTTTTCTAACCACAATATCCCCACCATCATCCGGACATCTAGCATCAATTTTTTCCTCTATTCCTTCCGTATGTTTACAATCCGGAAATCCGGAACAGGCCAGGAATTTCCCAAATTTTCCTATCCTTATTATCAATTGCTTACCACATTCAGGACAATTTTTATCTACATACTCTAGTTCCATCTTAACTTTCCCAGCAATTTTTTCCACTTGTTTTAGCTTTTTCTCAAAAGGAATGTAAAAATCCGCAATTATTGGTTTCCATTTTCTCTCACCTCTAGCAATATCATCCAGTTCATCTTCCATTTGAGCAGTAAAGGAATAATCAATAATGTCCGAGAAATACTTAAGCAGAAAATCCGTTACCGTAATCCCTAAATTTGTGGGAATAAATTTTCTTTCTATCTTTTCAACATAAAAACGCTCCTGGATAGTGGAAAGGGTAGGTGCATAAGTGGAAGGCCTGCCAATCCCTAACTCTTCCAATTTTTTAATTAAGGAAGCCTCTGTATATCTGGGAAGGGGTTCTGTGAAGTGTTGTCCGGGAATTAGCTGAATCAAATTAAGTGACTGGTTTTCAGAAAGCTTAGGTAAAACTTGCTTTTTCTCTTCTCCCTCATCTTCCACGTCTTTTCCGTAAAGCTTAAGCCATCCCTCAAATTTTATAACAGAACCTGTTGCCCGGAATAGATAATCATTTGCACCAATATCAATCGTGGTCTGATCCATTAAAGCTTCGCTCATCTGACAGGCCACAAACCTTTTCCAGATTAAATCATAAAGCCTGATGTGATCCTTGTTAAAATTCCTATTTCCTCTTAACCCTTCACCTTTCACCTTTACATCTGTCACTCTAATTGCTTCATGAGCTTCCTGGGCATTTTTGGATTTGGATTTAAAAATCCTGGGAGTCTTTGGCAAATAAGGCTTACCAATAAAGTTTCCAATATAAGCTCTCACCTGGTCAATTGCCTGGGTAGATAAATTTACAGAATCTGTTCTCATATAAGTGATAAATCCATGTTCATATAAATTTTGTGCCAGCATCATGGTTTTCTTGGCAGACATGCCCAATCTGTTAGCTGCAGTTTGCTGCAAAGTTGAGGTAGTAAAAGAAGGATAGGGATATCTGCGCACTTGCTTTTGAGTAATTTTTGTAACTACATAATCTGCTGCTTGTAAATTTTTTACATGCCCATCTGCTTCTTCTTTGTTTTTGATTTCCAGCTTTTTTCCGTCTTTTTCTATTAATGCCGCTAAGAATTTACCCTTTTCCGCTTCCAACTCCGCCTCAATACTCCAATATTCTTCTGCCTTAAAAGCTAAAACTTCCCTTTCTCTTTCCACAATCAACCTTAAAGCAACTGATTGCACCCTTCCTGCAGATAAACCCTTTTTTACCTTTACCCAAAGCAGTGGAGATAATTTATATCCAACCAGTCTATCTAATACACGTCTTGCCTGTTGGGCATCAACTAATTTTAAATCAAGGTCCTTTGGATGGGCAAAAGCATCTTTTATAGCACTTTCTGTTATTTCATGAAAAACCACCCTTTGCGTATCTTCTTTCCTTTTCCCTAAGATGTGAGCAATATGCCAGGCAATTGCCTCACCTTCCCTGTCAGGATCTGTTGCAAGATATAAAACCTTGGCTGATTGCGCTGCTTTTTTTAATTCATTAACCCTTTTTCTTTTGTCTCTGGGAATAATATATTGAGGCTCAAAATTATGCTCAACATCCACCCCCAACTCACTTTTTGGTAGATCTCTTACATGTCCCATAGAAGCCTCTATTCGATATTTATCCCCTAAAAATCTTTGCAATGTCCTGGCTTTCGTGGGACTTTCAACAATTACTAGGTTAGTCATAATATTTACTGCGGGATAATTGTATATTAATTGTCAAGTTTTAAAGTTACTCAAAATCAGAATCCAAAACTTGAGGGTTTACTTTCTGAAGTTCTACCTCTAACTCGGTTGAGGCATCTAACTTAAAAGTTTTGGGTGACTGTGGTGGAAGAGGAAGGGGTGTAGGAGTCGAGGTTAGTGGTCTGTTAAAACCAGTTCCCACTAATTTGTTATTTCCAGCTTCAAATAGTTTCAATAATGAAATGGCCGTTGCAACAATGAATACAATAAAAATTATTAATATGACTCCAAGGAAAACTTTTTTTCTTCTCATATTAGAGAGCTTTTCCAACCTCCGCCTTTGCCCTTAACACCTTTCCTCTTAAATTTTCCAGACTGGAACGCAGTTGAGCTTTGGTAGAAACTTTTTGTGCTCTTTGGTAAGCTATGGCTTCTGCAGTATATGTTATCCAATAATCGGCAGATTTTATTTGATCATCTATCCCCCCAAAAGCCACCCTGGTTTCGGTAATTCCTTTTCTATTTCTGACTTCTTCCATAATTGCAGCCAGTCTTGAAACATCCTCCTCAAATCTGGTGCAAACTTTTTGGTTGACAGCATCAAGTGTGGAACTACCAAAAACAGCTGTTGGCATAACTAACAGGATCAGAAATAACAAAAATAGCAATTTTTGCTGCATAGTATGTACTTAGTATATATCAAGTATATACTGATTAAATCATTAAGTCTGAGGATGCTTTAAATAATTGTCCTTTAATAAGTTTATTTTCCAAAATCATTCTGGAAAGTTTGGCCTCAAGAGTATCCTGGATTAATCTTCTTAAAGGCCTGGCTCCCATGACCGGATCAAAGCCGCGTTTTGCCAGTTCAGAAACCAGCTCTTTATCAAATTCCACTAAATACCCTTTTTCTTTCATTTGATTTTGCAAGATGGCAAGTTTTATTTGCACAATTTTTTGTAAATCTTGCGAAGATAAGGGCTTAAAAATTACAATATCATCAAACCTGTTCACAAGTTCTGGTTTTAAAACTTTAAGTAATTCATCATTAACCTGCTTATCTATCTCCTCCAAGTTCTTACCATCTGACAGACCTTGAGCAATAAGTAATGACCCAACATTAGAGGTAGCAATAATGATGGTATTTTCAAAATCAATTGTCCTTCCTGCACCATCTGTTAATCTCCCATCATCCAAAACCTGTAAAAATAAAGTTAAAATCTTAGGATCTGCTTTTTCAAACTCATCCAATAAAAGTAGCGCATAAGGCCTATTTCTGATACTTTCTGTCAAAAGTCCTCCTTCGCCTGGTCCACCAATTAGTCTTACCACAGATTCCGGATTTTGATACTCAGACATATCAAATCTTAAAAATGCCCCGCTGGTTTTAAAGTATACATCTGCCAAAGTTTTGGCAAGCTCAGTTTTACCAACACCTGTCGGGCCCACAAAAAGGAAAGAGCCTATCGGCCTTCCCTCTTCCTTTAAACCTGTAACTGATCGTCTTAGCGAATCCGATACAGCTTTTACAGCCTGTTGCTGATTAATCATCCTATTATGGATTTCATCTTCCAAATTTAGCAACCTGTTTTTATCAACATTGCCAACCTCCATTAAAGGTACCTTTACCCTTTGGGAGACAACTCTTCTCACCACATCTTTTGTTACCCAACCATTAACAGATTGCGTCATTGCTTCCTTTAGAACCGAAATTGCGCTGTCCGGCAAGACCCTGTCCCGGATCAGTTTTTTGGCCAACTCTATTGCCGCTTTTATGGCAATAAATGAAACCCTGACCTTATCTTTTCTTTGAGCATTAATGCTTCTGTATTCTAAAATATCTAAAGTTTCCTCATAAGTTGCGGGAGGCATCTCTATTTTTCTGAAAAGGCGGGCAAAGGCCCCGTTTTTTTCCAAAATCCTTGAATAATTTTCCGGCTCTGTTGTACCAATGAATTGAAAAGTATCAGATTCTAAATATGGCTCAAGCAGTGAATAAAGATTTAAACTTACTCCTGCTTCTCCTATACCCAGTTCATGAATTTCTTCAATCACAATAATCACATTTTGGGCAAAACCTACTTCTTCAAAAATTGTTTTGACTCTATCTGCCAATTCTCCCTGTGTGTTCATTCCGGAGACAAGTTTTCCTAAATCCAAAAGCACCAGTCTTTTGGTTGCCAGAGCCTCCGGAGCATCTCCTGTCACGATTTGTTTTGCCAGATACCTTACCAGCGTAGATTTTCCTGATCCGGGGGCACCCACCAAAATTACGTTCCTGCCGCTTTGTTGGGATAAGATGCTTACAACCTCCTCAACAATAGTTGAGTTTCTGACAAATTTTGCAGAGGTGTCTTTGGCTGCAAGAGCGGTCAAATCATCCCCCACCACATCCAAAGAAGGCGTGGGAACCCCTAACCAACCCCTGTTTACACCTTTTAAATGACGCACTGCAAAATCATCATCCCAAAGGTAAACCTTTCTCCAAATATTATTCCTTTTCTCCAAATAAAGGAGTGTTTCTTTGAAATCCTCAAATTTAAGATCCAGTTTTAAAAGCAGGGAATCAATATCAGGGATTTCTTCCAAAGCCGCCACAAAAAAATGCCGCGAATTTATATACTGGCTCATACTTTCCCTGGCAAGCTCAAATGCATCCTGGGAAACTTTTTGGACATTCTTTATCTCCCAGGAAGGCATATAATTTAGTTCAACTTCCAAATTGGAAAACAAATCTGCAACCTCTCTGTTTTTCATCAAGTAACTGAAATTTAAATCCTTCCACCCAACTTCTGATGCAAGAGAAAACTCTTCCTTTTTAATCTGCCAGACTTTTTTGTGAGGATGGGAAAATTTGTTAATTAAAAAAAGTCCGATACCTGTAAAAAGTAGCGAAAAGTTAAAAATATTTAAGTTTGTCCATCCAACAAATAAACCCCAAAACAAAACTGCCGGCAGGAAAAGTAAGTAAACGGCCAGACCAATTAAAATAACAGTTGCAAAGCTAAAAGCAAAGCAACCGATTAAAATCCTGGTTATTCTAAAGAAAAAACTTAAGACCCTGCCAACTATGGTGGCATCATGGAATAAAGGTACCAAAAGAAGCCTCCACATCAGCCCTACAGCCAAGTCTTCTTCCAAAAGTAGGATCAGATTCCTCCACACCCTTATAAAGAAAGCTAAACCTTCTGCATACCAAAATATTATCAGGTCTATTGGTAGCATTAAATATTTGTTCATGTTTTTAAACCTTCTTCCTTATCTTGCTCTTACAAAATTACCTTCAGTATCAAGTTCCACAAAATGCTGAGTTCTTTCCTCTAGAAATGCCGGGCATTGATTCTGTATAAGATCATCAACCGGTTGACGGGGACTGTGAACAATATCCAAAACCCAGTTTGGCATTAGGGCATTGGACAGACAAGGGCCGGATGTAAAATCTTTACCTCTTTCCTTTTCCTGGCGGTAAAAGTACAGAGCCTGATTAATAGCTATATCTATCTCTGATCTGGAAGCCACTTTGGGACTATTTGAGTTAACCAGTAAAGTCAGATAGGCTGTAGTAATAATAACTGTTAAAGACAATACCATAAGCAAATATTTGGGCATAAATCTATTATCTCATCTTTATCGAAATCTACAATAGTTTCCGCTACCTATATTTTGCACCAAACCTGCAATTTCCATTTTTAAAAGGGTGGCGGAGATTTTAGCAGCACTTATTTCCATTTTTTTGCCAATTTCATCAATATGCATATTTTCATTTTCCAGAATTTGTAAAACTTGTCTTTCCTCGTCCGACAAATTAGTCAGATCAGCTTGGCTTTGTTTATAAAAAATTCCCATTTCATCTAAAATTTCACCTGGCTCAAAAACTGTCATAGCTCCGTCTTTTATACTATCTATTTGACCTATTGTAAAAACATCCCTTCCCTGCTCCAGAGCCTCCCTTGCAGTAATCAAAGAACCGGAATCTTCTGCTGCTTCCACAACCAAAACTGCTAAAGAAAGCCCAGAAATAATTCTGTTTCGTATGGGAAAATTTCCAGGAAATATTGGATAATCTGGCGGAAATTCAGATATTATTGCTCCATGTCCATTTATAATTTCCTGTGCAAGACCTTTGTTTTCAGGAGGATAAATTTCATTTAACCCACTACCCAAAACCGCCACTGTTTGGCCATTAGCTTCAACAGTAGTTTTGTGAGCTACTGCATCTATTCCTCTGGCCAAACCGGAAACAATAGTTAACCCTGCCTCAACTAAATTTTTGACAAATTGTTCTGTTAATGACCGGCCGTTTCCGGTCATTTTCCTAGTTCCAACAACAGCTATGCATTTTTTATCTAAACATTCTACGTTTCCTTTATAATAAAGAACTATCGGCGGATCATAAATTTGTTTCAAAAGCTTAGGATAGTTTTCATCAAAAATTGTCATCCATTTAATTCCTGATTTTTGGATATCCTCCAAATATTTTTGCGGATCCAGTTTTTTTCTTGTTTCCACCAAAAGATCCACGACAGCTTTGGGGATGCCAATTTTTAAAAGTTCACTACCACTTGCCTCCCAAGCTAATTTCGGATCCTTAAAATAATCCAAAATAGCTTTTAATCTAATAGGCCCTAATCCATCTATTGAATGAAGAACCAATAAATATTGAATATTATTCATATAATCATTTTTCCTCGATCGAAAAATTTTGGTTAACTATTTTAATATTTAATTCTGTCTGTTTCTAAAACCAGAACCCAATCACTTATCCCTGCTTTCTTAATAAATTCCCTTAACTGCTTTGTGCAATTTTTTTTACTAATCCAGACGCTTTTTTGAAGATTCTCAAATCCAAGTATCTTCAATTTATACCTGAATAAATCCCTGACAATTCTTCTTTTCTCCGGAATATCCCATATGACAACTCTCCATTTGCCATCCCAAGGTTCGCTTGACATTTTCATCTTTAACCATAAAGCCTTATCCTTACCAGAATCTGTTAATCGATATATCAGCTGTTTATCATTAATTAACTCCACAAATCCATTTTCTCTAAGTCTTTTAATTGCACGGGCTAAATCTGATTTTAGCGGTTTTTCCCAACCTCCACCATATGCATAAAAGTGGGAATGGTGAATTAAATCATCAAATCTAACATATCCATCAATAGCTTTTTCCAAAGCTAAGAGGATTAAATCTGTGACAATTTTTTTCTTAGTAACTTTTCTAACCATATAACCATTTTTCCTCGATCGAGAAGTTATTGTCAATGACTATTTGACACAAGTTATATAATGTTCAGAGATAAAATGACTGAAAAAGGTTTTGAAAAACAGTTTCTAAATGCAATAGTTAAGGATAAAGATGATAAAACTCGTGATTTAGCTCGTCAATTTTACGGCGCGGTTCATTCTGGAGGATTTAGATGGATAGGTGTAGTAGAAGCAGAAAATGTGTTGAAAAGGCACCGTTTAACAGTATACCTAGCTGAAAAGCCAGATGGAGGTCTAGCGGATACAGTAACAAATCCATTTGTAGAGTTAACTTTCAGACTTTGTCCCGATACATTTCTTGATTTATTCTCTCTCCATCTAGAAGCAAACACATTGCTAGCAGAACTAGTAATCGAAGATATGGCTAAAAGATTTGGATCTGCTAACTACCAGCCAAATCCCAGACTGCTCTTTGAAGAAACCATTATTCCCCCAGTATTTTACCAGAATCCGTAGCTTGAGGATACACATCCTGTATTAAATTATTTTTATCCGGGGAGAAAAACCATCTGAAGGCCTCTTTGACAATGGGGGCTGCCACCGATGAGCCTTCCCCCCCTCCTTCTATCAAAACTGTCATGACAATTTTTGGATCATCAACAGGCGCGTATCCCGTATACCAGGCATGAACTCTACCCTTAGAATCGCCATATTCTGCTGTTCCTGTTTTTCCGGCAGTTGGTATGGGAAAGGTGAAGAACGGCCAGGCTGTCCCCCCGCTTTTTGTCACCTGCTCTAAACCATCTTTAATGATTTTTATTTTATCCTGGTCAATAAGATTGGATATTAAAACTTTTGGCTTAAAGTTGGTGAGAACCAACTGAGGTCTAAAGAGATTACCGTCTGATGCTATATATGAGGTAATCCCCAAAATTTGCAAAGGGGTTGTTAGCACAAAACCCTGACCAATGGACATATGCAGAGTGTCGCCCGGATACCATGGTAATCCTAATGTTTTTCTCTTCCAGTCATCTGTTGGCACCAATCCCCCTACTTCCCCGGGAATATCTATCTCAAGTTTACCTCCTAATTTAAGTTTTTTTGCCCATTCAACCAAAGCATTCTCTCCGATTATTCTTGAGATCTCGTAAAAATAGCTATCATTGGAACGCTGAATTGCTTTTAATAGATTAACTGCGCCTTCGGTTTTACCATACTGATTAAAATACCAGTTGGTAAATTTAAAAGTTCCCAAATACATTACCCCGTTATCCACAATTGTAGTATCCGGGGTGATTTTGCCGGATGCAAGAGCAGAAAGCGCTGAGACAATCTTGAAGGTTGACCCGGGAGGATAAGTACCTGCAATGCTTCGGTTTAATATGGGAGAATCCGGATGAGAAAAAATTTGCTGAATGGCACTTTCATCAATGGCATAAGTTATGGTGTTGGGATCAAAGGAGGGAAAAGACAGAAGTGAAAGTATCTGACCGCTCTTTGGATCCATAGCCAAAACAGCTCCACAACAGCTTCCTGTTTGGGCCAGAGTTTCTTTTGTTAATGAATAAATCTTCTCCTGCAACGGTGCATCTATTGTCAGATAAATATTTTTGCCCGAAAAGGGAGGATTACGCCTTAAAGTTCTTAGCTTGCTGCCTTTTGAATCCACTTCAATAATTTCTCCTCCGTCAACTCCTTTCAAAATTTTTTCATATTGAGCCTCTATGCCGCTTTGGCCTATCCTGTCTCCTAAACGGTAATTTTTGTCTCCAGAGGAGATTCCATTTTCTGATTTTAGTTGCTCTTCGGAAATTTCACCCACCATACCTATCAAATGAGCAAATTTCTCGCCTTGGGGATATGTCCTGACATTATCAATTTCCAAATCAACTGCCCGCGGATCATTTTTAACCTCCAGCTCCAATGCCTCCTCTCTGGTAATAAACCGTGCCTTGTTGTTACCTTTATCAAACAACCTAAAGGCCGGCGAATTTGCAGCTAAAATTCTACCATTTCGGTCAAAAATTACTCCGCGGGGAGCATGAATTCTTTTTATCAGAATGCGGTTACCATCAGCCAATTCTCTATTTGTGCTTCCCCGGATAACCTGCAGATTAAACAATCGTAAAAAAATAATAAAAAAAATTACCAGACAGATAACCATCAGCACAGTTATTCTCCAGATGCTTCTTGCTCTATTTTCTGCAAGGCCGGCGTTAAAATTTGGAATTAAAGAATCAATCCACTCCTGCGTGCTTATTTTTGTGAAATGGCTTCTTTTTAAGGTCACCTTTTTTACCTCGTCTAAAAAGCCCGGGCCAAGAGATTTTTTCTTTTTCATACACGCAATTTTATTTCCTTTCGGACAATGAACCTTTCATCCCAAAACCTGATTAAATAAACCATAGGCAACGATAACAGACTTTCTATAAATATTGAGGAGGAAAGTTGAAGCGTTTGCAAAGATAAAAGGATGAAGCTAACAGGCACTATGAGTAAAGGATTACCTGCCAGTCTGGATTTTGACAATATTTGCGTAAGAGAAATAAGTATTAAATAAATAATACTTATGGGACCCAAAACCATCAAATCCAAATGAGATATTAACAATCCAAAACCAAAGCCGAGGTATAAATTTATCTTCTCAGATTTGATATATGATCTACAAATTAAAATCATCAGGACTAAATCCAAAGGCAGTATGGTAGTTTGTAAAAAAGATGCGATAATTAAAATAACAACCAGTGTTTTCATAAAGAAACCTTATTCTACTATCACAAATACCAACTCTAAATCTCTGATATCAAAAACCGGGCTGACTTTTGCCTGTTTAAAAACCTCATTTTCTCTTTTTAGAACTTCCGAAACCCTACCCAAAATTAAACCTCTTGGCAAAAATCCCTCAGTTCCTTCCGAATAAACCAAATCGCCGACACTAATTTGTTCTTCATGTAAAATCTTATCCATTAAAGTTTCACTGCCGAATTGACCTATCAATACTCCTTTGGCACGACCCTGCCGGGCAAGAGAAAAAGAGGCAACTTTTGAATCCGGATCCGCCAACAGTTGTATATTGGAGGATTTTTGAGATACTTCAATAATCCTGCCTATTAAATTTTCATTAAAAACAACTGCCTGACCCTTTTTTATATTTGAATCTGAGCCTTTGTCAATTTTTAAGTACTTTCCTAAACCAATCGGTCTGGCAGCTTGCAAATTATAGGTTTTGGGATCCAGATGATTTTCCTGAGAAAGCAGACTCTCTGTTTCTGCTAAACTTTTTCGCAAACCGGCATTCTCAGACAGAAGTTGTCCCAGCTCTTTTTTTAAAGTTTTATTCTCCTCTGATGCATTTCGGGCTGCAAAAATAAAATGAAATTGCCTGCCAACTTTCTGGCTGGTGTTATAAATTCCAAAAGAAATGGGGTTAGTTATATAAAATGCAACTTGCTTTGGTACAACCAAAAAATGAAATGTATCCAAAATAAAAATAATCAAACTTGAAACTGAAAGTACTAGAAAAACTCTCAAGTTGGGGATTACTCTATCCATGACTGGACCAATATACCATAAGTCTGGTAGAATCTTAAACTAATGACTTCTTTTTTGGATAAATTAAAAAATAAATGGCAAGAGGAGAAATTTGTCTGTGTTGGACTGGATCAATCTGGCTTTGAAGCCAATCAATCAGTTATTGACCAAACCTTTGATTTAGTATGTGCCTATAAACCAAATTCAGCATTTTATGAAGCAGCAGGAGTTGAGGGACTCAAAAATCTTAAAAAGACTATTCAATATATTCATGAAAAAGATCCACAAATACCGATTATTTTAGATGCCAAAAAAGGAGACATTGGCAATACTAATGAGGAATATGCAAAGGCGGTATTTGGTGATTTGGGAGCAGATGCCCTGACTGTTCATCCATATTTGGGTAAAGAATCGCTGCAGCCTTTTTTGACTAGAGTAGATAAAGGCATATTTGTTTTGGTAAAAACTTCAAATCCAGGCGCAGGAGAATTTCAGGATTTAAAAATTGGGGACAGGCCACTTTATCAGATTGTAGCAGAACATGTAAAAGATTGGGGTGAAAATGTGGGGGTTGTTGTCGGAGCAACTTATCCGGAAGAGTTAAAAAAAGTAAGAGAAATTGTGGGAGATATGCCGATACTAATTCCAGGTGTTGGGGCCCAGGGCGGGGATGTAGCAGAAACAGTTGAAGCAGGAAAAGATAGTAATGGTCAGGGCATGATTATTTCCTCCTCCAGAGGAATCATCTTTTCAGATAACCCCAGAGAAGCTACTTTTGATCTAAGCAAACAAATTCAGGAGGCACTAAAATGAGCGTGTCTGAAAAAGTTGCCAAAATACTTCTTGAATTGAATGCAATTTCTCTAAATCCCAAAAAACCTTTTAAATATGCTTCAGGCATGTTATCTCCTGTTTACACAGATTGCAGAGTTTTGATGGCTTATCCTGATAAAAGAAGAGAGATTCGGGATTTATACATTGAGGCCATCAAAAAATCAGGAGTAAAATTTGATGTGGTAGCCGGAACTGCCACAGCCGGCATCCCACATGCTGCCTGGATTGCAGATAAATTAAATTTACCCATGGTTTATGTCAGAGGCAAAGCCAAAGACCATGGTAAGGAAAATTTAATGGAAGGAATTATAAAAAAAGGTCAAAAAGTAATTGTGATTGAGGATTTAGTATCCACTGGAGAGAGCGCAATAAACAGTGTCCAGGCCATCAGAGAAGCGGGAGGACAAATTTCCCATGTTTTTTCCATTATTACTTATGGAATGAAGAAAGCCTCAGACAATTTTAAAGATAATAATTTAGAACTTATTAGTCTGACTACTTTTGCAGATGTGGTGAAAGCTGCTCAAGAAATGGGATATATAAATAAGGAAGAAATATCAGTCATTTTAGACTGGATAAACAACCCTCGAGATTGGGGTGAGAAAATGGGATTTGAAAAATGAAAGCAGATATCTCTACAACAATAGGTGGGGTTAAATTAACAACTTGTATTTTTAATACCTCTGGACCTAAAGATGAGACACTCCCCTTACTTAAAATAATTGGTAAATCCGCCTCCTCAGCCATAACTATGAAATCTTGCACACTTGAGCCAAGAAAGGGTAATCCTGAGCCTCGCTACGTTGATCTACCTTATGGCTCATCTATTAACTCCATGGGCCTGCCCAATTTAGGTTATAAGCAGTATGTAAAATTTGTTCCAGTTTTAAAAAAGCAGTTTAAAAAACCTGTGGTTGCCTCAATTTGCGGCATGACACTGGAGGAAAATTTAATCATGTTTAAAGCTTTTAATGAAACAGGTGTAGATCTGATTGAATTTAATCCAGGCTCTCCTAATACCATTGGCAAACCTATTGTTGGTTATGATGTCAAAGAAATGGACAGGCTTTTGTCTGCTGTTTCCAAAGTTTGTAAAAAGCCATGGGGAGTAAAACTGCCTCCTTATTTTGATTTAGTCCACTTTGAGGAAATTGCCAAAGTTTTAAGAAAGTATCCAATCAAATTTATTACTTGTATTAACTCAATTGGTAATGGGTTGGTGATTGACCCGGAAAAAGAACAAGTGGTGATTAAACCAAAGGGGGGCTTCGGCGGGATAGGTGGGAAGGTTATAAAATATACCACTTTGGCAAATGTCAGAAAATTTTATGAACTGTTGGGGGATAGAATTCAAATAATAGCAGTTGGTGGAGTTACCAATGGAATAGATGCTTTTGAATGTATTTTAGCTGGGGCATCTGCAGTGCAGTTGGGTACAGTCTACATGCAGGAAGGTCCAACTTGCTTTGCCAGAATACAAAAGGAATTGGCAGATTATATGAGCAAAAAGGGGTATGCAGATATTGAGGAATTTAGAGGTAAGCTAAAGACTATTCCATAAATTAATACCCCCTTTTTAGGATAAATCATGATAAAATATACATATTATGAAAAAGCTGCCAGGCTTTTTAAAACAGTATTTCTGGGATGTAGATTTTAACAAAATAGAGTTGGAGACATCCAAAATTTTTATCTTAAAACGTGTTTTAGACAGAGGTAACGATCATGCCTTAGAGTGGTTGTTTAAACATTACACAAAAAAAGATATCGAACAATTACTTCTTTCATGCAAAGATTTATCTCCTTTAACTTCTAATTTCTGGGCAGATTATTTTGATTTTGACAAAAGTAAGATTCCATCTTTAAAAAATCCATCTCCCCGAAAAGTTCCTAAAGTGCTTACAAGTGAGTATTTGAATAGAGCATTGTAAAAAAGGTGGAAAAGTTTTTTCAAGCCCAAACCATCAAACTGGCAAAAAATAAATTTAAAATTTAGCAAATTAGGCTTCAGGTGCTATTAATCTACAAAGGATTATCTTAACCCACCAGTTACCCATTCGACTTCGCTCAGGGTCGTGGTCGGTTTAACGCAAACCTCCCGTGACCCTAACTTTAGACAGTAAATCCAGATTATTTAATACTTCTCCGCAACCCCTCACCACTGTGGTTAGCGGATCATCTGAAATATAAACCGGCAATTTTGTTTCTTCTGCTATTTTTTTATCCAGTCCGCGGATCAGCGCCCCTCCTCCTGCCAAATATATTCCCCTGTCAACTATATCTGTTAAAAGTTCAGGCGGAGTTTCTTCCAAAACTTCATGAATAGCCTGGACCATTTGAGTAATTGTCGGAGTTAAAGCTTCCCTGATTTCTGCAGCTGTAATTTTTAATGATTTAGGTAAACCTGTTGCCAGGTCGCGTCCACGCACCACTGTTACCAAATTGTCTTTACTATCCAACGGATAAGCTGAACCTATCTCAATTTTAATCTCCTCCGCTGTTCGCTCCCCAATCAACATGCCATAGCGGGTCCGCATATAATTTATAATATCCTCATCCAGCTCATCTCCTGCCACTCTTAAAGACCTGTTGATTACCATCCCTCCCAAAGATATTACAGCTATTTCCGTGGTACCACCCCCAATATCCACCACCATCACCCCTTCCGGATCCTCCACCGGCAACTTGGCCCCGATTGCCGCAGCCATAGGCTCTTCAATCAAATATGCCTCCCTTGCCCCGGCAGATAAACAGGCATCCTGTACTGCTCTTCTTTCTACCTCTGTCACACCAGAGGGAATACTAACCACAACTCTAGGTTTTGGGATTTTAGGCAGCGACCATAGGCTTTTTCCGGGAGGAGTTTGATGAACTTTTTGAATAAAATAGCGCAACATAGCTTCGGTGGTGTCAAAATCTGAAATTACCCCATCCCGCAAAGGCCTGACAGCCTCAATTGCCGCAGGGGTCCTGCCAATCATTCTTTTGGCCTCTGTTCCTATTGCCAAAACCTGCCTGGTTTTTTTGTGAAGTGCCACCACGGTTGGTTCGCGGATTACAATCCCCTTGCCTTTAACCAGAACCAGAGTATTAACTGTACCCAAATCTATACCTATATCATGGGATAAGTATTGCCAAATCTTTCCAAACATGAGGGGAGTTTAACATATTGACACCCAATTCTGAAAGGAGTATAAAACCATTATGGGACAAAGACTAGAAGCTGCTAAAAACTATCTGGCTAGTGTAGCAGAAAGAACAATAGGACTTGATGCTGCTAAAGAGTATTATTCTGATAATAAACCATCGCCTGATAATCCTCACTTTAGAAGAGCAAAAGCATTAGCAATAATGGGTGGCATTTCAGCTGGAGCTATTCAGGGATTTTGTCCTTCAGCATATAGAGGGTTAAATGATGAGTATCAAGGGATAAGAATTGATAGAGAACATCCTGAGCCCTATTCCTATTCTTTTCTTGGTATGGCTGGATTCATGGTAGGAACTGTTATGGATATGGGTTTAGCACTAGCAAGTATTACTAATCATAATCCAGCAGAGGCCATTATATTAAAACTTACTGCCAATGTTATTTCCAATGTGGGTGGGGATTTGGCAGTAGCTGCCATACAGAGAATCAAAACCTTCAGACCATCTGCTGCCACTTTGGTTAATCTTTAAATACTACTATATGACTCTTAAGAAACTGTGTATCAAATGTTTCCAAAAAGCCTAGCCTGCCAAGTAAGGGTGGGACTTCATTGTTGTCAAAAAAAGCTAAAGGAATTTTTCTTTCTAAGGTACCAATTTTGGCTTTAATTCTGTCTTTACAAAGATATATCACTTGCGCTCCTCCTACACCCTTAGTAGTATCTTTTACACAATCATGTTCCAATGATATCCCTAAATCATTAGATAAATATCTGGGAAGTATGGTGAAGTCGGCACCGGTATCAACTACCATCCAAGTATCTGTCCAGATATTTTTTTGTTTGGGGGATTTAAATGAGACTTTAGCTACTGGTCTAAATATTCGACCAAAGAACATTTTCCCTGAATCCTCAAAGGAAAATTTTATATCCATAATATAAGGGAGTGAGCTTTAGGGAGATAAGCTACTTCTGGTGTAACTTTAGGATGTTTTTCTCTAATTTCTTTCAAGATCTCAGAAGCTCCTTCACCAGTCCTGGCAGTATAAATTTTGCCAGCTGCAAGGATAACATGTTTACCTCTATATCTTGGGTTTTTAAAAATATCCATCATGGAAACTTTAGCTTTCATAGTATGTTAATTATACTATATGGTATTGCCCATTAACAAGCAGTTCTGTTAGGATAATCTTCATGCTGGATAGAATTATTACATACTCTTTCTACCTTCTTTTTTTTCTAACCCCGCTTTTTTGGACTTCGCTAAATTACGAGCTTTTTGAATATAACAAAATGATCTTAACTTACGGAATAACTGTGGTGATTGTGGGTACATGGATTTTGAAGATGATCCAGGAGAAAACTTTCATCTTAAAGCGAACTCCGCTTGATATTCCTCTATTGCTTTTCCTAGGAGCAAACATACTCTCCACTATCTTTTCCATTGATGTCCATACCTCAATTTGGGGATATTATTCCAGATCAAACGGCGGTCTTTTGTCCATTATTTCCTACTTACTGCTATATTGGGCCTTTGTTTCTAATATGGATGTACCCAAAGTTCTAAACACCCTCAAGTTTGGATTAGCATCAGGACTGATCATTTCTTTATGGGGCATTGCAGAGCACTTTGGAGTATCACCTTCCTGCGTGATCTTGCGGGGAGAATTTAGTGCAGACTGTTGGGTGCAGGATGTGCAATCCCGGGTATTTGCAACTTTGGGCCAACCAAACTGGCTGGCTGCATATTTGTCTATGCTTATCTTCCCTGCAATATATTTTTTCTTAACTTCTACTACCAGATTACAAACTATAACCTACTACCTACTCACTATAACCTGTTACCTGGCTTTCACTTTTACTTATTCCAGGGGGCCAACTTTGGGTTTAATTGGCGGACTCGTTATTTTTATTCTACTTATGTTTAAAAGTTTTGAAAATTATAACGTTCATACGTTACAAGAAGTTAACGATGTAATCGTAAACGATTATAAAACTATAATCCTTATATTAATATCTTTCTTTCTGGTAAATCTTCTTTTTGGTTCTGCCTTAACCTCTTTCAGGCTGGTTTCCAAATTTGCCGCTCCTGCCAGGCCTGCTATAGCGCTACCTCAAACTTCCACAACTCAGCTGGAAAATGGCGGCACAGAATCCGGACAAATCCGCTTTATTGTCTGGAAAGGAGCTTTGGATATTTTTAAACACTACCCTGTTTTTGGATCGGGTGTGGAAACATTTGCTTATTCTTATTATCAATTCAGGCCTGCCGCCCATAACCTAACTTCTGAATGGGATTTTCTGTATAACAAAGCCCACAATGAGTACTTAAATTACCTGGCTACAACCGGAATAGTCGGCCTTGGCTCTTATAGTATAATTATTATAACTTTTATAATTTTTAATACGAAGTATCAAGCTTCGCTTATATTAAAAAAGTACAGGTCTAACCTGCTGCTTATTTCCTTGCTTGCAAGCTACACTTCCTACCTTATCTACAACTTCTTTTTATTTTCCGTTGTGGCAATTGCCCTTTTATTCTACCTTTTCCCCGCCCTTGCCTTTGTGGCCACTGAATCTATGAAGGTGTACAGGTTACAGTGGACAGGTTTCAGTTTTATTTATAAAAGACCAATTTATACTAGGGTTACCAAGGGTATTGTAATCTTCTCCGCCCTCTTTTCTTTATATTCCATCTTCCAGATCTGGTATGCTGACACACAATTTAGCAAAGGCCAAAGAGCCTCTGAACTTGGCAATCCCGGAAAGGCATATAATCTAATATCTTCGGCAGTTGAACTAAATAGCAACGAGCCATTTTATAGATCTGAGATGGCATATAACGGCGCCTCAGCTGCATTGGCTTTAGCGGATACCGAAGCTACACTTTCCGCTGCCTTAAAATCGGAGGCTGTTGCTCAAATGGATCAGGTTTTAAAAGGAAGCCCCAATAATGTTTCTTTTTGGAGAACTGCAGTCAGGACTTATTTTGAGCTTTCCAGTTTGGACAAAATTTATACGGAAAAAACTCTGGAGGCGTTGGATAAGGCCATATCTCTGGCTCCCACAGATCCCAAGCTTTACTATAATAAAGCCTTAATCCTACAATCACTGGATGAAAAAGAGAAAGCAGTCGAGGTCTTGAAAAAAGCAATAGAGCTAAAACCAAATTACCTGGAAGCATTGGAGCAACTAAAAGAAGCAAAATGAAATCGATTGCTAAAGTTATCAATGAAACTAAATTTAAAGATAGGCCCAAAAATATTGCCCATGAATTCCAATTCTATGGATGTTTTTTAGCAGAATCGCTGGAGGATACAAAGCGATACGGCCTTTATATAAAACTGGCCAAGGAACTACCAAGACCCCTTCTTGAGGAAGCTCTAAATTATACAAAAGGCTATTATAATGCCAAAAATAAAGCCAAAGTGTTTATGTGGAAATTGAAGGAACTGCGAAACAACCAATAATCTGATACAATTTCCCCTATGCAAGTTGTCAAAGCACCGGATCCAAGACTTAGAATTCAAACAAAATTAGTTAAAAAAATAAATCCTGCTCTTTTACAAATCTTAAAGGAGATGATTAAACTGACCAAAACCTTTAAAGAGCCGGAAGGGGTGGGTTTGGCATCCACTCAAGTCGGCTTGGATGAGGCATTTTTTGTGGCAAAGGACGGTAAAAAATTCAACACTATTATAAATCCCAAAATTATCTCGAATGGTAAAAGGACTAAAAAATATTTTGAAGGATGTTTATCAACTCCCAATATTTGGGGTGAAGTTAAAAGATACACCAGTATAAAGGTTTCCTATCAGGATACAGTCGGAAAAACTATCACTGTTACTTTAAAGGGCATCCCAGCCTGGATATTCCAGCATGAAATAGATCATTTAAACGGCATTCTTTTTCAGGATCGGGTCCTAGAACAAAAGGGTAAGTTTTTCAAATTTACCGGCAAAGATAAAACAGGAACAGATATGTTTGAGGAAATAAGGATATGAAAATAGCTTTTCTGGGTACTCCGGATTTCGTACAGCCAATAAAACAGGAGTTAACAAAACATTTTACATTAGTAAACTCACTCAGTGAGGCAGACTTAGGAATAGTTGCAGCTTATGGCCATATTTTAACAAAAGAAGAGCTGGAATCCCCAAAATATGGAGCTATAAATGTTCATCCTTCACTTCTACCAAAATATAGGGGGTCCTCTCCCATCCAACAAGCTATTTTAAATGGGGATAAAGTAAGTGGGATAAGCATAATAAAAATGGATGAGGAAGTTGACCATGGACCTATTGTTTATCAAGAGGAATTAGAGCTTTCTGATAAGGATAATTTTGATACTTTGAGTAAAAAAATGTTTCAGTGGGCAGCTGAGGTTTTACCCAAAATTATTAAAGATTTTGTAAACGGGAAAATTACCCTCTATGGACAAAATCACGCCAAAGCGTCATTTTGTCAAAGATTAACCAGAGAAAGTGGCTACTTCCCTATTGAAAATCCTCCAGATCCAGAAAAACTGGATAGGATGATCCGGGCCTATTATCCCTGGCCGGGCGTTTGGACTAAATGGAACGGAAAAATTGTGAAATTCCTTCCCGAAAATATGCTGCAAATGGAAGGAAAAAAAGCTATATCTTTAAAAGATTTCCTCAATGGCTATCCTGATTTTCCTGTAAAATTTATAGCCTAAACCTAGTTAGCTCTTTTCTTTCCATGGCTGCTTCGGTTCTTTTGAGTCTGTGATCTCTCGTCGCATTTTTTTGCTTTCTCTGTTCGGCCAATGGCTTAGTTCTAGATGGCAGTATAGCAATAACTCTAAAAGAGTCTACATCTTGAGGGGCAAATGCTACAAATACAAGCAGGTTATACTTACCTGGCCATTCCCATTCTCTATCGGAAATGTGAGTTGCGTGTACTAAAAATTTAGATCTGGGATTCTCCCCAATTGGCCTAAATTTTAGGGGCAGCTCTCCACGTTGTTTAACATATTGGCATAAATCATTAAGGCTTTTTCTTACCCTATTAGCGCGTTCTTTATTTTGCGCAATAGGTGTCCAGGCTATTATTTCTGAGAAATCTTGTCTTCCTGAAATATCCTGCTCTCGCATATATTTTATTAATTAAACTTAAACTTGTGGTAAAGTTTCTTTTGGAAAATGCAAGTTACCTTTAACTATCCTTAAACACTTGGTGCAGTATTTATCACCCTTGTAAACATGCAAATTGGGTTTTTGAGTCCTTTGGTGAATCGGGGCACGCAAAGCCCAGGTTCCTCCGGCTCCGGATGAACCTTTTTTATGCCTGGAATAGGCTGATATAGTTTTTCCTTTTCCACATCTTGTACAAGCTAACATGGTTCAAAGTTTAACATAGGTTGGATCACAGAACAAGTACGCGCAGATCTCAGGTGCAAAGGAACTAAAATCCAAAACAGCTCTTGTCTAAATCCCGTGGAGAACTACCTTTCTTTACCGGGCAGATGCCAACGACTAATTCCTTCTTTTGCTGCCTCGGTTATTTCTTCTCCTGAATGTTTCTTCTTAACTTCATCCTCCAAAGAGGCAGGTATGTCGATTCCGCTGGCAACATAATCTATAAACATTCGCAAAGCAGTCGATGTAATCTCTGGTAATTGTCCCTCCTCAAGCAGTCCTGGCACGAAGACAGGTTCATTGTTATTACCTGACAATCGGCCTGGCACTACTACAGTTGCTTCTAATCCTCCTCGTCTCTGTTTTATCTCGTTCGTAAGTCGCTCTTGTCCATCCTTTTCCCGTTTTCTCCCGCTCACTCCTTTTGTTCCTTTTGACATATAAAGCCTTTCTTTGCTACAAATTATAACCAATGGGTAAAGTTAAATCAAACCTCCGAGTGGTAATTAAATAAATCTTATATTACAATTGTAACCATGCCTGAGTTTTTTGCCATCTCTATTATAGTTTTACTCTTTTCAGTTATCCTCCATGAAGTGATGCATGGAGTTATGGCTTTAAAGTTTGGAGACCATACAGCCCAGGCAGCTGGAAGGTTAACTTTAAATCCTCTCCCTCATATTGACCTTTTTGGGACTATCCTGCTCCCTGCATTGCTCATATTTACCGGCTCCCCCATACTTTTTGGCTGGGCCAAACCAGTACCTGTAAACCCTTTAAATTTTTCCAATTTAAGGAGGGGTGAATTGTTGGTTTCTGCAGCCGGAATTTTGGCAAACTTTGGCCTGGCTATCTTTGCTGCCATAATTTATCATATCCTAAATACCCTCCCACAGGAATTTCCCGCTCTATTGGGTGCAATTTTGCGTTTTACAGTTACTATAAATTTAGTTTTGGGGATTTTTAACCTTTTCCCTATACCTCCACTTGATGGATCAAAAATACTTTTGTCACAACTTCCGTATAATCTGGCAAGACAGTATCAAAAGCTGGAACAGTATGGATTTTTGCTTCTGTTAATTTTGCTGATGGTACCTTTTGGAAGCTCATCTTTATTACAAACAATCTTAGGCTTTTTTGTCACATTATTTAGCGGAATTTTAGGATTTTAAAAGCTGAACATTGTATGCCCTTGACAAACCTAAGGAATATGTTATGATATCCTCATGCAAACTATTAATATAGCAAACTTATTAGATAAAAAATTCGTTGGTGCAGATGATCTGCGAAAAGAGTTAACAAGTATATTAAATAGGCTTCCTGAAGAAAATGAAGTTATTATTACCCAACATGGTAAACCCCAAGCAGTGTTAATTAACCTTGAATCCTATTTAGAATTACAAGAACAAATAGCTGACGCTAAACCTGAACTGATTAAAGAAATAAACGAGGCTATAGCTGACGTTAAGGCTGGCCACGGTATACCCGCTGAAAAAGTATTTAAAGATCTTGGTCTGTAAATGTCTACCCAAACTCCTATTTCATACAAAGTTGCTTTTTCTAGAAAAGCTATTAAAGCATTAGAAAAATTTCCAAAAGATTATCAAATCAGGATTCAGAGGAGTGTTAATAAGTTGAGTTTGAATCCTTTTAAACTGGATCTTGAGAAAATGCAAACTTCAGATGCAACTCACCGGTTAAGAATAGGTCCATACCGGTTGTTCCTGCAGATAGATACAACCGAAAAGGAGATTATTATATCTACTATTAAGCGCCGTACCACCCAAACTTACCGCTGATTACAATTTTAGGTTTTTTTGTGAGATTTTTTAGCGGACTTTTAGGATTTTAAAGTTTGGACATGTTTATAATTTAAGATTCTTTTGTCTGATGTAATCAGGGTTGCCCCATATTGCCTGGCTGTTGCTATAATTATCCGATCTGCCGGATCGCCTTGGATTAAGTCTAGTAACTCAACTGATTTTGCAGCTATTTGGTTATCTAGGGGAATAAATTTGATATATGAAGCACTTTCCAGTTGCTGAATCCAACTGTTAACGTCCATACTTAACTTTATCTTCCCTTTTTTTATCAACATGCAAATTTCCCAAATACTGATGGAAGAAATTAATATTTCACCCTTTTTCTTTGCTTGTTCTATTTTCCTGTTAGCTTTTGAAGAAAGTTTTCCAGCCTTTTCGATCCACCAAATAAGTACATGCGTATCAAGCAATATCATTTATTAGCTTCCCATTCCTCATCAACCGGCTCCGTGGGATCTTCATAAAATAAAACTGACCCCTTTAATGCCATAAGCGGATCTTCTTGTTTTTGATAAGGTATAATCTTGGCTACCGGTTTACCTGCATGGGTAATAATAAGGGGTTGCTTTTTTTCTTCTACATTGCGTAGAAACTCCAGAGCCTGGGCTTTAAATTGAGATTTGGAAACCATCTGCTGCATATGACTATAGTCATATTACCATGGTCATATATATTTGTCAATAGTGGAAATTATTTTAGGCTTTTTTGTCAGATTATTCAGTGGAATATTAGGTTTTTAGCTCCGGGCGCAAAAACTTTTTCCTGAAAATTACATAAATTAACATTACGGCAATGAATACCACCACCATAAAAAATGCTGCCTGGTGTCCCAATGAGTAAAAAACCAATCCGCCCAAAATGGGGCCGATTATCCTGCCCAGACTTTCAAAAGAGGCGGCAATCCCCATGGTAGTCCCCTGGCCTTCATGAGTTTTTTTGGAAATAAGGGTCTGCACTGTTGGCCTGGTTATCGCAGAGCCAAAGGAAAATGCCATCATCAGCGTTGCCAAAAAGATTGGAAATGCAGAAAATGGCATCAAAAATAAACTCAAAGCCATAATTGACAAGCCTAAAACAGCAGCGTGATGCTCTCCAATTTTTCTGGTAATTTTAGACAGCAAAAACCACTGGACAAAGGCTGAAGTAAAACCCTGCAGCGAAAAAAAGATGCCGATCACTGCTGCAGAAATCATCAGTACTTCTGCCCCATATAGCGGTATGGCTACCTGATTATTGGACAGGGCGTATGACCAAAGAAAAAAGAGTATAAAAAGTGTTCCTAATTCCCCTCTTAGGCCTTTATACATGGCTTTGATATTTAAAAACCCCTCTCTTAAAACTAATTTCTCCTCTTTAATTTTTAACGACTCTTTAAGCAGTATTTGAACAAAAATTAAATTAAGAATTGTTAAAGCGGAGGCCGTAAAAAACGGCAGCTGGTGGTTTATGGAAGAGAAGATTCCACCGATAGCAGGACCGAATATAAATCCTGCGGCAACTGATGCTCCAAGTTTACTCATGCCTTTGATTCGATCTTGCTTGGTGGTAACATCGGCAACATAAGCTGATGCCGAAGTAAAAACACCTGATGAAAACACCCCCTGCAGGAAACGGGATATGAAAAGCCATGTAAGATTATTGGCAATGGCAAATGAGGCAAAAGCAATACTAATACCTAAAAGTGAGATGGAAATAATGGGTTTTCTGCCAAACCGATCGGACAATCTTCCCCAAATAGGAGCAAAGAAAAACTCGCCTATGGCAAAAGAGGAGGCTAAAAGACCAATTACTGTTTCTGATGCCTGAAATTCTCTGGCATAAAAAGGCAGCAGAGGAAAAACCATGCCAAATCCAATGATATTTACAAAAGTGGCAAAATAAATGAAAAGGAGTGGTGATTTTTTCATCCAATAAGTATAGTACAGAAATACATGCTGGTAAATGGTTTGCAGTTTGTTGCAAACATTTTATCTTTCTGATATTGCTTCTCTTGTTGCCGCTTTAGAGACCACCAGACCTGATGAGGTGTACAATCTTGCTTCTCAATCAGCTCCCGGCGAGTCCTGGAAACTACCGTTTTACACCGCTGATATTACAGCAATGGGCGCACTTCGCGTTTTTGAAGCTGTCCGCCAAATTTGTCCTGAAAGCCGTGTTTTTCAAGCCTCATCCAGTGAAATGTTTGGATGGGTTCTTAAAGTTCCTCAAGATGAAGAGACGCCATTTAACCCTGCTAATCCCTACGCTGCCTCAAAAGTGTTTGCTCATGCACAAGACGCGGGCTTGGTTTTGTAACACAAAAGGTTGCCTATTCTGCTGCGTGCGCAAAGCTGGGAATTAAAGTCTCACCCCATCTTAATGAGCTTAACGAACCAGTTGTACAGGGTGGAAAAGTTAATCTTGGCAACTTGGACGCAGAACGGGATTGGGGATTTGCAGGCGATTATGTAAAAGCAATGTGGCTAATTCTTCAACAGGGAAAACCGGAAGATTATGTAATTGCAACAGGCGAGACGCATACCATAAAAGAACTTTGTGAGGTTGCATACAAATGCGTGGGGTTTAATTGGGAAGATTATGTAGAGGTTGACCAACGCCTCATCCGACCTACTGAAACTGGTCCGCTAATCGGAAATCCTGAAAAAATAAAGCAAGAGCTGGGTTTTAAACCAGAGATTAAATTTCCCGAGCTTGTCCAAATGATGGTTGAGGCCAATTTGATCCGCCTCAAATAACTATCTCCCTTTAGGCTAATTTTTGAAGAGCTTGGTCCAAAGTCAGAAGTGGGAATCTTTTTTCCTTTGTTACATAGAGATAACAGGTATCATAAACAGAAAGGTTATTTTCGATACTTAAATCCAGGACTTGTTTAAGATCCAACCCTACAAATTCAATTGTTAGATTTAAAAAATCCTCAATTAAATTGTGCGCTTCCTGTTTCTTCACTCTTTTACCCACAGCAGATTTTAGTCCGCTTAAAACCTCATAAGATAAAATTGAGGGTGCCATAAAGTTAAGCTTGCCTTGAGTATATTTTTCAAAAACCTTGGCAACCAGTGGTGAACGCTCATCAGGCAAAAGATAAGCCAGGATTACAGAGGCATCTACAACATATGTTTCAATATTTTCTTCCGGCATTAATTAATTCCTTATAATCTATAATACCTTTAAAGGGTTGAGGCCTGTGTTTTAGTATCGCATCAATAACTCTTTTTCTCTGTTCCAACTCCTTCTCCCTATCCATTCTATCATCTACGGCTTTTCTTACCCATTCTCCCACAGAGGTATTTTGAGATTTGGCAATCTTAGTTAACTTGTTCCAACGGTCTTTATCAAAAAGGGTGTGGACTCTCCTGTTTAACATACACATGCACATTAACATGCACATATTGATTTGTCAAGTACCCAAAATGCTCTTGGGATTAATTTGAGGCTAAAATGCCCCCTTGACAACCATATTTAGTAGTATTAAGATTAAATTATCCTTTAAGACATTTAGTAGATGGCTGAAAAGGACTGCCGCAGGGCATCCCTGCTTTGCACGTTAAAAGCCGGAATATTTTTCTTCATTGTTTTGTAAATTTAAGGGAGTCCGAAGTGCCCGATAGAGAATTCTCATCGGACCAGGACACCCACCTCAATATATTTGAGGGAAAAATCCGGCTAACGACAATTGTAGGGAGAAATTATTTTTTGTTACTTTGGATAAGTATCCGCTTACTTGCGGAATTATCCATTTCCACCCAACTCTCGTAAATCCCTGTAATTTTTTGATAAGAACCTCAAGCTTTGCTTGAGAACCTTGCCCATTTGATTCTCAAAGGGTAGAATATATCCTGTGCCGAGATAGCTCAGTGGTAGAGCAGCTGTTTTGTAAACAGCAGGTCTGGGGTTCAAATCCCCATCTCGGCTCCAATGCCGACATAGCTCAGTGGTAAGCGAAGCTTGCCGCCGAGCTATGAACAGTATTTGCCGACATAGCTCAGTGGTAGAGCACGTCATTGGTAATGACGCGACTCGGGTTCGATTCCCGCTGTCGGCTCACATTATGTTATAATCCAAAACTATGGCTAAAAAAGGTAACAGGCAAATATTTTTATTCCAGTGTGCTGTTTGCAAAAACAAAAATTATACTGCAAGCAAAAACACAGTTAATATTAAAGAAAAATTAACTTTGAAAAAGTTTTGTAAACACTGCAGAAAAACCTCAGAACATACTGAAGTTAAAATTGGAAAATGAGCAAAGCTCGCGCTTCGCTACACTTCTTGTAACGTGTACGTTATAATACATCATGTCTAGGGATGTGATGAAATGGTATCATAGAGGTCTCCAAAACCTTTTTTTCAGGTCCGAATCCTGACATCCCTGCTTAAAAATTAACCTTAATTCTGGCATCCTGCACAAACATTTCTCCGCTCTCAAGTGTTTTTACTTGCAGTTTATAAGTTTTCTTACCACCGGCTAAACTAAAACCACTACTTGACACAATTCCAAAAGAAGTGGAACTGGTATTTGCCTCACTTAAGGTAACACCACTATTATCAGTCGTATTAAAAAGCCTGGCATAGGCAGTGGTAGCCTTAGGTTCGTTAAGCCTCATATTAACCTCAAGCTTCATACTAGAATAACCTGTGTATTCTGCAGGATCAATTGACACCTCATACGTTGGCATAGTGACCCAATCACGACTATTACCTGATCCTCCAGAGCCTAAAGGAATATAAAGTGGAGCTTTTTGGGAAGACGAAACAGCTGGAGCAGGGGTGGCATTTTCCAGACTGGAAATGCGGACCTTAAGTTCGCTGACAGCTGCCTCCAAAGAACTATCAGCGGTGGGGGTAGGTAAGGATACATTTAGTTTGTTTACCACGCTTGTAACTGAATCTTCCAAAGCCTTAATTCTATCCTCAATTGTGGCACCAGGCAAAGTTTTTGGCACCTCAATTGGATCGTTGAATGTAGCTGTTTTAGGGCTTTCCAAAGAAGGTTTACTTGAGGTATATCGCCAATATCCCAATCCGGCAATAACTAAAATAGGTATCAATATAAAGGGCAGTAGTCTAACCACAACTTAATAATACACCACCTACTCAATGCTTGCAAAGAAACCCATAGTATGTTATACTTCCTAACTTATGGCTAAAATACAAAAGCCCATACAATTGTTGGCCCTGCTCCCCTTTCCACTAGCCTCCTTTTTAGGATTTGATGGTCAGTCTAATCCTTTAGCGGAAAATCATGTAGTGGCCCAACAGGAGATCTCACTTGATAACCGTTACCAGGATAAATTCGTTAACAACGTTTTTAAGGATAATATCCTGCTTAATCTGGCTTACTTAAGAGACACGGTCAAATCCAAAGCTGATATAGACTGGGACGCGGTAGTAAAACCTTTTACATACGAGTTTAGGCTGGATCCGGGAAAAACCTTTGCCTTTCATGAAGATGTGGATCAAAAATATAAAGACAGCCTTACTAAAACCACCAATGCCCATTTTAATGCGGAGGAAGGCTTTAAAACAGATGGCTATTTATTTGGAGACGGAGTCTGCCATTTAGCCTCATTAATTTATATGGTTGCAAAAGAAGCCGGGCTTTCTGCAGAAGCCCCCACCAGTCATGATTTTGCCGGTATTCCTGATATTCCCAGAGAATACGGGGTATCCATTTACAGTAATCCATTCTCAAAAGGCTCCAACACCCAGCAAAACTTATATATTACCAATAACAAAGGCAAACCAATTACCTTTAAATTTGAATATCGTGATGATAAGGTGAAGGTGTCTGTTATTGAATTAAATTAAAGCTAAATTGTTTCATTAGTTAAACGGCCGTTTCATCATTGAATAAATTTATGGCTAGACTTTACAAGACCCTCATTAATCCCATACTATGTATTTATGCCTCAAAAGCATCCGAAAGAAAAACATGATCATCAGACGCTAAAGTTTCCGGATGGGTTTTTATGGGGAGCTGCCACCAGCGCCCACCAGGTTGAAGGAGGAAATATTTACAATGATTGGTGGGAATGGGAACAAAAAAGGCCTCCCCACTTACGCTCCGGCAAGGCTTGCAACCAGTATGAGTTATATGAAAGCGACTTTGATCTGGCTAAAGATCTAAACCACAATGCCCACAGGCTCTCTATTGAATGGTCCAGAATTGAACCTGTGGAGGGTGAATTTAATCCTGCAGAGATTGAGCACTACAAGATGGTCCTAAAGGCCCTAAAGGTGCGTAAAATGACCGTCATGCTCACTTTGTGGCACTTTACCCTGCCTTTGTGGGTGGCTGAAAAAGGAGGCTGGGAAAACAGCCTGACGCCGGAGCTTTTTGAGCGTTTTGTCAAAAGAATCGTGCCTGAATTGGCAGAATATGTGGATTTTTGGATCACTTTAAATGAACCGGGAGTTTATATTTATGAAACCTATATCACGAGGGAATGGCCGAATGCCAAAAAAAACCTGCTCGGACAAATCAAGACATTTTTTAACCTGACTTCCGCTCACAAAAAAGCCTATAAATTTTTGCACCAAAATTTTCCTTCAAAACCTGTGGGCATTGCCCAAAATGTGATGTCTTTTGAACCATTTCATAAACACTCTATTTTAGAGCAAATGGCAGTTTCTTTAAATGATATTTTTATAAATCACCTGTTTTATTTTTTTACCAAAGGCACGCATGATTTTCTAGGGATTAATTATTACTTCCATGCCCGTTTAAGCCACAAAGGCTTAATCCCAAAGTCTATGAACCAACAAACTCATGACATCTCTGATTTGGGCTGGGAAGTTTATCCTGAGGGTATTTTTGATGTTTTAACAGACCTGTCAGATGACATCCCTATTTATATAACCGAGTGTGGAATTGCCTCAACCAATGATGACCGCAGAAACAGATTTTTGGTAACTTATTTACAGGAAGTGGCCAGAGCCATCAAAGCAGGTGTAAAAGTGAAGGGGTTTTTCTACTGGTCCTTGATTGATAATTTTGAGTGGCATAGAGGTTTTAAGCCCAGATTTGGCTTAATTGAGGTGGATTATGAAACACAAAAAAGACACCTTAGAACCTCTGCCTTGACCTTTGCGGAAATTATCGCTGCCAACGGCATCCCCCATACTTTAATGAGGTTCATTGGCCATACAGTCACGGCAGAGGAAGTTTTAAAAAGGTTTCAGGAAATGGAACCTAAGCACTAAAACATGTACTTACCAATTTCTATAATAGCTTTCATCTTAAACGGGATTTCCGTAACAGTTGATAAATTTCTACTTACAAAAGTAATTCCCGATCCTTTATTTTATATATTCTATTTCAGCCTGGTCAGTTTTTTGGCTGTCTTTGCTTTGCCTTTTACCCACACTCCCAGCAACGAAGTAATCATTTTGGCTTCCTCCTCAACAGTACTTTGGACCCTGGCAGCTTATTTTATGTTTAAAGCCCTAAAAGTTGGCCAACTCTCCAGGGTTATTCCAATCATAGGTAGTTTAAATCCTTTTATTCTTTTTATAATTGCTTTAGCTACTGATAGTATACTAATTAACGAGGTTTGGGGAATTTTAGTACTCATATTAGGATTGATACTTTTAACCTTGAATGACTGGAAAGGCAGAATTACTCGGGCAGAAATTATCTTTGAGGTTTTATCTGCTTTACTTTTTGCTCTTTCCTATTTTTTACTGCGGGAGGCTTATTTGAAGGCAGATGTGATGACTGTTTTGGTCTGGTCCAGATTTGTTTTAATTCCCTTAGCTTTTATATTCCTTCTGATACCTTCTTTGCGAAGCAAAGTTATACCAAGCCATGCTCAGGGAATTTCACTTATTAAAAAAGGCGGGTCGCTTTTTGTATTTGGACAGGTGTCTGCCGGAATTTCCCAGCTTTTGATATTTTATGCCATATCCTTGGCAAACCCGGTTTTGGTAAATTCTTTGCAGGGCACCCAGTATGTTTTCCTCTTTATAGCGGCATTGCTTTTATCCAAAAAATATCCGCAAATCTTTCAGGAAAAATATAGTCCTTTGATACTCACTTCCAAAGTTTTAGGGATAATTTTAATTGGGCTTGGTCTTTATAAGCTGGCAATCTAGGTAATCATTATGCAATCGCAATCGTACTAGGTTTAATAGAATGGTTTTCATCAAACGTGAAGCCTTTTTTCATCATTACCTCATCCATTTCCAAAAGATATTCTGCTGCCGGCCTTCCACCCAAAGCATCAAGTCCTCCCTGCTTGGCAACTTCCCGATCCAGATCTTCTGCTTTTTTGTGCATTAAAGATAAGACAGGTTCAAAATGACTGATTAATGCACTCGTGGTACTTTCTTGAATCCAGGCAATATCCTCCAGGCAATTAATGGCCTCTTTGGGTTTTCCCCTGGGCAGGATCCAGGTAAATCCACCAATCAAAAACGCTATCTTTTCTCTCTTTGATACTGGATGAGCTTGTAATGATCCTGCCCACCCTGATTCCGGACTTGCTGCTATTCTTTGCCGGTATCTTTCCGGCTCTATTGTTTCATCTACCACACCCCGGCTTTTCCAAAAATTCATCATATTTATTTTGTTAGTCCCTGTTTTTGTTCTATAATCGAGTATAATTTCAAAAGCTTCCCTGCCCTTATCCATCCATAAGACAAGGTTTTTCCCTTCTTCAAGAAGACTTTCAGGGGACAAATCTTTCTTTTCAGCTAAAAGGTCATCCGCCAGAATAGGACCTGTTTGTTGCAGTACTTCCCGATAAGTTTCTTGAAAGCGCTCTCTTAAGAGAAAATCTTGAACACTAACTCCCGGTGTTTCCCCTATTGGATCTAATAAACTGAGAACTGCATCAACTAACTGGTTTTTAACTGACACTGATTGAGTTTCAACTTCGCTCATAATCCTATATAATTATACCAAACTTTAGGGTTTCCTCTAAAATGCCTGATAATGAACTACCCCTTCCTCTGTAAGTATGCTTCCAAGTAAAATGCTCTTACCATTTCTTTCGAAAGTTACAAAAGGGCTATCTGGATCTTCACTATCATACACAGGCCAGTATTCAATATCTCCTCTGGAAGTAACGGCAAATAAAACTGCCTGATGAGTGTTGATGTCATCTTCCCGCACAAATTGTTTGATTGGCAGATTGATTTCGTGACCCCAGTACCAGGCCTTTAATTGAGCCTGATCTCCAGGTGCGTATGTTGGAACCAGATTTCCGCTAATTATTCTATTTGAAAACCCTCTAACCCAGATACCCATATCTGTTGAAGTCTCCATGGTCACAGGCTTGGCAAGTTCAATTACTGTCAATGTTTTATCAGTTAAAATATCTTGATATTTTGCCTCTTGCCGCCTTTGTATTAAAGTTTGTTTAATCAGCTCTGCCCGGCTTTGAAGAATTGGAGCCTTGGCAGCTTCTACAAGTTTGGATCTTGCTTTTATTAATTCATCTTCGTCAGAAGGTTGGGCAAAAGAGGAAGGTGCAGGTGTGTCTTTATTACCATCCTGATCTAGGAGCCAAATACCTACCATCAGTACACCCCCTAAAGCAAACACACCAACAGTGGTACTCCACTCTGGCAAAGTAACTTGTCGTTTTTCAGCTAAAACTTTGGAAAGAGGGAATTTCCTTTCAAGAAGAATCCATTTCTCCTGCGGTGACAGGTTTCTTATAGCATTTACCACGGCCCCAATCATACTAGGCTCAAGACTAATGTGATGGGAGCTTGAATTTGATCTTTGTTCTCGTGTCATAATTTACAATTATAAACTATGTCTGTTTACTTAACCTGCGCCGTTAAGTCCTCTTTTGGATAAGGCGGCTGGTTTTCATATCCAACAACTCTATTATCCATTTTTATAACGTAATTGGCAACAGATTTAACGCCATTTTCTATCCCTCTTGCGACAGGATCGTGAGTCAAAATAAGTCCGCAGGTGGCCAAAAGAATAGCCAATGATATGACTACTGATCTGCTAAATCGAAGGTGTCCTCTGGGTTCAGAAACATTCCGTCCATCTGGTTTGAAATATGCTCCCCCTTCAGAGCTCCCTACTACCAATGTTCCGGATTCTTTAGATTCATTCATACTGGACATAAGTATACACTATGGGATTATACTTGTCAAGTTCCCTCTTGTGAGGCTCAATTAAATCCATTAGAATGCAGGCAGAATCCCTGTCCTAAGCAAATTAAATATGTATATTATCCTTCTTTTGGTCCAATATATCCTGATAAAAATAGGCCGGCTGCCGCTTTGGCTTATTAAGTTTACAGTGGACACTCTACAGTGGACAGTAAAACAACTCTCAATTAAAAAAGGCCGCGGCCGCCCGAAAAAGAAGCGCATTCCCAAAAAAGCAAAGCTTGTTTTATCTATCTCTTTAATCATTATCTTAATCTACTTTTATACAACAACAGTATTTAATTTAGGGGTCCAGCTCCCTTCCCCAAAAAGACTAACCACCCCTATTCAACCTTTAACCACTGAGTTTTATGACAGGAATGGCATTCTTTTATACCGTCTTTATGAGGGCCGCAACAGGACACTGATTAAACTGGGTGAGGTGCCCCGATATTTAATCCAGGCCACCCTTTCTGCCGAGGATAAAAATTTTTACTCTCATCCGGGAGTTGATTTTCCTTCAATCATCCGGGCAGGGTATGCTAATTTAAGGTATGGCAGACAGGAGGGAGCCTCAACCTTAACCCAACAGCTTATTAAAAACACTTTGCTGACCCCTGAAAAAACCTATGAGCGAAAAATTAAAGAGATCATCCTGGCTTTGTGGGCAGAGCGAATATACTCCAAAGATGAGATTTTGCAGATGTATTTGAATGAGGCTCCATATGGCGGGCCTGCCTGGGGAATTGAGGCTGCTTCGCAAACTTACTTTAATAAAAAGGTCTCCGAACTGACACTTGCCCAATCAGCATTTCTGGCAGGGCTTCCCGCCTCCCCCACCCAATTTTCCCCTTATGGGCCCAATCCTGATCTTGCCAAAATTAGGCAAAGATGGGTTTTGGATCGGATGGTTGAGGATAAATATATCAGCAAAGACCAATCAGAAAGGACATATTCGCAAGATTTACAAATCCGGCCTGCTGTAAACAACATCAAAGCCCCTCATTTTGTGATGTATGTAAAAGATCTGCTTTCTCAAAAATACGGCCCCAGGGTGGTTTCCCAGGGAGGCTTAAAAATTTATACAACACTTGATTTAGCCTTGCAGGAACAGGCAGAAAAAATAGTTTCTGAGGAAGTGGCAAAACTGGGAGCGCTGAATGTCCGCAATGGCGCAGCCATGGTGACTGATGCGAAATCAGGACAGATTCTGGCTATGGTAGGCTCAAAAGACTACCATGACCCTATTTTCGGCTCTTTTAATGTCACAACCGCTTTAAGGCAGCCGGGCTCCTCCATAAAACCGATAACTTATGCTGCGGCTTTTAAAATGGGCTACTCACCGGGGAATACTATTCTTGATGCCCCGGTCACCTTTAAAAATGCAGGTTCGCCTCCTTACAGTCCTGTCAATTATGACGGCAGCTTCCATGGGCCTGTTTCCATACGAACTGCCCTGGGCAGTTCGTACAATATCCCGGCAGTTAAAATGCTCTCAACTGTGGGAGTATCCAATATGATCCAGGTTGCCAAAGATTTGGGGATTACCACCTTCACCGAACCCCAACGCTACGGGCTTTCCCTGACTTTGGGCGGGGGTGAGGTAAAACTGGCAGATATGATGGGCGTTTACGGGAGCTTTGCCACAGGCGGCATGAGGGCAAACCAGACTGCAATACTCAAGGTTACGGATTCAAACAACAGAGTTTTGGAACAATCTGATGCAAAACCAAGGCGGGTTTTGGGTAGTGAGGTTGCCTACATTATTAATAGTATTTTATCGGACAATAGCGCCAGAATCCCTGCTTTCGGGTCAAACTCCCTGCTTAAAATCCCCGGCCATACAGTGGCTTCTAAAACCGGCACTTCTGATAATAAAAGGGATAACTGGACTTTTGGCTATACCCCGGAATTTGTGGTGGGGGTTTGGGTGGGAAATAATGACAATACCCCTATGAATCCTGCTTTGACATCCGGTGTAACAGGAGCCGCTCCAATTTGGAACAGGATTATGAGCCTGATTTTACAGGAAAGAGAAGATTTGGCTTTTGAAAAACCAAAAGGAGTAAAAGTTGCAACTGTGGACGGAAGGAAGGATCTCGTAATTGATGGATTAAAACCCCAAAGCCTGGTTAAATTTATAAAAAAAGATGACCAGCTCCTTTTTTCCGATTCCTTCTCCACCTTTGCCACCCCATCTGCGCAGGCAAAAATTGAAGCTGGATCTACAAATTAAACCGTATAAACCTATTGACAAGGTGTACATTAGGTGATACTATCATATCCATGAATACAATAAGAATATCTGCCACAAAAGCCAGGAATAATTTTTTTAGCCTGTTGGATCAAGTGGCTTTGGGACAGGAGGTAATCATTGAAAAAGATTATAAAGAGGTGGCAATCCTGTCCCCCAAAAAACAGACAGTTGATTGGGTGGCTTTAAAAAAAGCCTCCAAAGCAGCCCATGGAATTTTAAAAGATTACGACCCAAAAAGAGACAATCCTTTTTACGGGAGAGGGTCATGGCCTAATTTGGGAAAATGGGACAAAGGATTAAAATTTAAAAAGAAATGAAGCTTTTGGTAGATACAAGTGTTTTAATTGATCATTTGCGGGGCGGTAAGACCTGGAAAAAAGTTGTAGTCGAAAGCGGAGAAGATTTAAAACTTTTTGTGCCGACAATAGTGATTTTTGAATTATTTTCAGGTCAAAGTACTCGTGATTCTTCTATAGTTGTTAAAATTTATCAGCTTTTAGCTAATTTCCAGAGAATAGAACTGGATGAAAATATAGCCAAGATTGCGGGAGAGCTTTTTCGGGACCTCAAAAAACATATTCAGATTTCTGATTATATTATTGCCGCCACAGCTTTATCCACAAATGCAACAGTTTTAACGCTTAATAGAAAACATTTTGAACAAATCCCAGGCCTGGCAATTTATCAAAACATTTAGTCCCTATAACCCGTAGCATAATTGAATGGGTTAACCAACGGGTTATTTGTACTCATATAACGTGAGGCAGATTCAGAATGAATATATGCAGCAAACAATTTTTTACCCCTAAGACCCAAGGCTTTATGAACAAACCCTGTTGCTTCTAATTCTGGATCATTTTCCTCATCCGTACTTTCCTCTACTTTTATTTGACACTCTGAAAACTCCTCTAAGAGACTTAAAAATCTTAACTTTACAGGAGCAGCCAGTATATGTACTGTTGCCCTATCAAATTGCACGCCCAAAACTCTTTCGGGGCTGGTTAGCGGTTGTCCGGGTAAAAGATATAATACTTTTGCTCCTACAGCTGTAAACACTCCTCCTGATTTTTCAATTCCCTCTGTGGTAAAAAAATCCAATATTTCTGTTTTGGCTTTCCTGAATTTAATTCTCGCTTTTTTATCCGGCAGATATTTCTCTAAAGGACTAAGGAATCCTTCTGCTTCTTTTCTGATCATAAACCCCCAGAAAAAACCCCAAGGCGTATCTTCAAATTGAAAAGGCTCAATTTTATACGGCATAGCTGTTATAGCCTGCTCAATTACTATATTACCCAATGTAACAGCAGCCCTTATCCGACCACTTAAACCGGCCGTCATTAAAGAATTTAATATTGAACTTGGAAGATAAAATTCAGGTTTCCCATAATCCGAATGGCTGTTTTCGGGAAAAGACTGATTGCGCCAACTGTCAAATTCCTTTTTCGGTATGCGAAAGCTCCTAAGCATATTGGTAACTGCATCCGAGACCGAAGAAGGTGCGTTATTAATACTATTCATCCTAAAACCTAAAATATTGGATTTGTCGGTAAAGGTGATACTTGCCCTCTGACCCTCCGTTAACCTGGCCGCTTCAGGATATTCTGAATTTAAAGCCTCGCCCGCTGCTTGAAGAATTTGCTCTTTAGTTAATAAACCGGATGACGATAAAGGTTTTTCTTTCATTTAAAAATTCCCCGAGGGGAATGAGGATATTATAACACAACCCAGCCCCTTAAATCTTTTTTGGGGATTTTGATGGGAGATGTGATAAACGGATCAACTTCCCCTATAAAAATTAAAGTGCCATATTTTGCGTTTTCTTTCCCTTTCCAGTAACTTTCATCAACAGTCAGCTTACTTCCATACTTTTCCCTGATCTCCTCAATATCCTCAACCCCTAACCCATCATAAAAGATCACTTTTTTTACCCGGAATTGGCCGATTATATCTTTCCCGGAAGGCTTTATATATACCAAATCTCCGGCAGAAATTTGCAAAAACGGCACGCTTTTTTTCTTGGAAAACCTGCTTTCCACTGTTTTTGTGCCGCTAAGAATAAGGTCTGCCCCCTCCCCTTTAAAAATTGCCAGATGTTTTATCATAATATAGGGATTATACCAGTAAACAGTATCTTGACAAAGTGTACATTTAAGTATACATTTAAAATATGCAATATATTACTACAACAGAGCTTAGAACTAAATCTAGCCAGGTGGTAAAAACTCTTAAAAATGGTGGGACATTACGCTTGATTCATCGTTCCAAAGTGGTTGGGGAAATTCTCCCGACATATGAACCAAAACCATTAACAAAAGAGGATATTGAAACGCTTAAAAAGTTAGCCAAGGAGCTTAATTTACCAAAACTTTCTTACAAGGAGCGTGAAAGAAGGTACAGAAAACATCTTATGGAAAAATATGGCACAGGTCTTTCTTGATACTAATATCTTCATTGATGCTATCCACAGAACTCCTGAAAAAGAGATACTTGAGAAGTTGGAAGGTAATATTATCTATGTATCAACCCTCTCCTTCCATATTTATTGTTATTCCTTCAAAATAAAAATCCCCAATAAAAAGGTCATTTTACAAAAAGAAAAATTTCAGATGGTAGATTTTTCTTTGGATATATTAGATAAGGCTTTAGAAGGTCCAACTAAAGATCTGGAAGATAACATTCAGCTACACTCTGCAGCTGAAGCTGATTGTGATATTTTTTTAACATCTGATGAAAAATTACTCAAACTTAAATTCTTTGGCAAAATGGAGCTAAAATCTTCTTTGCCCCCTCCTCTTTAAAAATAGCCAGATGTTTCACAAAAGGATTATACCATTTAAAAAACTGCTTTACTTGTAAGCAAGGTTTGTTTGCTATAGAATCAACAAAATAATGGAAAGAAGAATTGGACTGTATAAACGTGAATTACAACTTAACTCTGAAATACCAGCTTTAATTGATCAAATATTAGACCCGACTCTGCAGGAGCCGCTTCAAAAAACAATTTCAGAAGATAGACTTTTTCAAAGCAGCCTTTTTGAATACAGAAATAGGATTTGGATCCTTTCTCGAGTTAATATGTTTAAATTAACTCAGGAATCTGAACTTGCAACCAGTATCAACAATACGTCTACTTTTACTTGGTTAGTTACTACTGTAACTGCCTCAGAAGCCGAGTCTTCCAGTTATAGCTCTAATTATCAAAGCCGTAAAACTCCATACTACAACCAGCTAGATGTCCTGGCCTGGCTGTGCCTTGCAAGAACTTATCATGATTTAAAAGAGGCCAATTCGGATCGAAAAAAGTTACTATTGGTTTCTGTACTACAGTTGACTATGGAGAGAATAGGACTAAATCATCCTTTAGGCAGCCATTTTATTATTAGAAAGTAAAGTTGCTAAAAAATTTTCTTTCTGTTATACTTGACAAATCTCCTCTAATTATGGAGGATTTTTAATGCCTAAAATGCCCAATATTATTTCATTTTTAAAAGAAGTTAAGGAAGAATTAGGCAAAGTTGCCTGGCCAACCAGGGAACAGACCTTAAGATACACCATCTTAGTGATTCTGGTGACAGTGGTGGTAGGAGTTCTATTAGGAGGTTTGGATTTTATTTTGACAAAAATAACCACAATTATTTTACAAAATTATGGCAGATAAACAAGTAAAAACAGAAGAACAGAGCGCCCGCTGGTATGTGGTTCATACCTATTCCGGCCATGAGAACAAAGTTGCCCATACCCTTAAACAGCGGATTGAATCAGAACATCTGGAAGAGAAAATTTTAGACGTGTTGGTGCCTACACAGGATAAGATTGAAATAAAGAGCGGCAAAAAAGTAACTATTAAAGAAAAGATCTTTCCGGGCTATATTCTGGTAAAAATGGTTTTGGATGAAAAGTCCTGGCTGGCTGTCAGAACCACTCAGGGAGTAACCTCGTTTGTGGGCATGGGCAATAAACCCACGCCTATTTCTGATGCAGAGGTGGCAACTATTGTTAAGTTTACAAAGGAAGAAGCACCTGTTTACAAACAGGTTTTTGCCACAGATGACACAGTTAAAATAGTGGACGGACCTTTTGCTGATTTTATTGGTAAAGTGGATCACGTGGACGAGGAAAAAGGCAAAGTTAAGGTGTTGGTATCCATATTTGGCAGAGAAACACCAGTAGAATTAGATTTCCTACAAGTTCAAAAAATCTAAAATTATGGCTAGTAAAAAGGTAAAGACTTATATCAAACTCAATATCCCTGCAGGAGTGGCTACTGCTGCCCCCCCGGTGGGACCGGCGCTAGGTCAACATGGCTTGCCTATTATGGAGTTTGTCAAAGCTTTTAATGAAAAAACTAAAGACAAACAAGGCAATATTTTGCCTGTGGTCATCACAGTTTACGAGGATAGAACTTTTTCTTTCATTACCAAAGAACCTCCTGTGGCGGAAATGATTAAAAAAGCTTTGAGTTTGGAAAAAGGCTCAGGTAATGCTTTAAAAGAGCCGGTTGGAACCTTAACCCGCGCTCAAGTAGAACAAATAGCTAAGGCTAAACTGCCTGATTTAAATACTAAGGATGTTAGTGCTGCTATGAAGATTGTAGAAGGCACAGCCAAGAGCATGGGGGTAAAAATCAGTGGGTAAAACAAAGATTAAAACAATTGATGATTCTCAACCTGTAGAGGAAGAAAAGAAACCTTCTAAAAAGAAGATTAAGGAAATTGTCATTGCGAGCGAAGCGAAGCAATCTGATTCAGAAGAAACTCCAACCCAGATTGCCACGTCGCCTTCGGCTCCTCGCAATGACGAAACTAAAAAAGCTCAAAAACCAGGAAAAACTAAGAAAGTCAGGTCTAAAAAATACCTTGACTTAATAAAAGATTTAGATAAATCTAAAACTTATCCTCTAACTGAGGCAATTGACATGGTTAAAAAACTAAACTATGCTAAATTTAATGCCACCTTAGAGGCACATATAAACACCGTTGCATCCGGTCTTCGTGGTTTAGTCTCCCTGCCCTATGCCTCCGGTAAAAAATTACGCATTCTGGTGTTTGGAGCCAAAACTCCGATTGAAGATACTATTCCCGGTGATGATTCCGCAATTGAAGAAATTAATGCAGGCAAGATTAATTTTGATTTAGTTATAACTACTCCGGAATGGATGCCCAAATTAACAAAAGTGGCCAGAATTTTAGGCCCCAGAGGTTTAATGCCCAATCCTAAAAACAGTACTATCACAGAGGATTTAAAAAAAGCAGTCGAAGGGTTCCAATCCGGAAAAACAGAATATAAAACAGAGCCTAAGGCTCCTGTAATCCATTTGGGATTGGGAAAATTAAGCCAACCTACAGAGGAGCTATCTGCCAATATTAAAACCCTGCTTCAAACCATTGGTAAAACCAGAATTAAAAAAGTCACTTTATCCCCCACCATGGGACCCAGTGTTAAGGTTGATTTAACCTCTTTTTAGAGCCTTCCTTAAAATTAGCCCAAGATCAATTTTTAAGCTATATACTGAGATTAGCCCAAAAACCAGCACAAACAAGGCAGAAGTTATATGAAAAAGTACAATCATAGAGGA
>Ga0082335_1001739_pt1 | contig 44065 bp, 41 predicted proteins | sample Subgrocontami58m_FD_72375 | JGI IMG/M metagenome (GOLD analysis project Ga0082335, IMG submission 72375) | Subsurface groundwater microbial communities from S. Glens Falls, New York, USA - GMW37 contaminated, 5.8 m (SPADES assembly) (version 2) ...
TGCTTGAGGCCTTAAGACAGCAATATGTTTTAACCGCCCGCGCGAAAGGACTCCCCGAACACCGGGTGATTTATGGCCATGCTCTTCGCAATGCCGTTAATCCGTTGATTACTCTTTTGGGTTATGAATTTTCAGGGCTGCTCAGCGGCGCGGCCCTGATTGAGATTATCTGCAGTTGGCCGGGTTTAGGTACTCTTATATTAACAGCTGTTCGCTCGAAGGATGTATATCTGGTTATGGCCAGCATGATGATGGGGGGGATCCTATTTCTCTTAGGCAATCTCCTGGCTGATATCCTTTTAGTGTTGTCCGATCCAAGGATTCGATATGATTAAAGAACCCAAACATTTAAGCCAGTTTCAGATGGCCCTCAAGCGGTTTAAAGAGAACCGTATGGCCATGATTTGTTTTTATATTCTCTTTATTCTCTACGCGGGCGCTCTTTTTGCGGATTTCTTAGCGCCGTATTCTTACAGCAATGAAGAGAGAAATTATTCCTATTGTCCGCCAACACCCCTTGAGCTTTTTAATGAGCAAGGGCATTTAACCTGGCCATTTGTCTACGGCCGCCAGCTTACCTTTGATGAGTATCACAAAAGAATTTATCTCGTGGATAAAATTCAACAATTTCCTTTCAAATTTTTTGTCAAAGGCGATGAATATAAATTTTTAGGAATTTTAAAGAGTTCCTACCACTTATTCGGGGTTGAATCTCCTGGGCGTCTGTATCTTTTTGGCGCGGATTCGCGCGGCCGTGATCTCTATTCAAGAATTTTGCATGGCGGAAGAATTTCTCTTTCGATTGGACTTATTGGCGTTGCGATTTCTTTTTCTATCGGGCTCTTGGTTGGAGGGATTGCCGGTTATTTTGGCGGGTGGATTGACGACGCCCTAATGCGTATTTGTGAAATCGTGATTATGATTCCGGGGTTTTATCTTTTACTCGCCCTGAGGGCGGTTGTTCCGGATAATTTTAGTTCTCTTCAAGTTTATTTCGCGATTATTATCATTCTTTCTTTTATTGGCTGGGCGGGTTTGGCCAGAATCATCCGCGGGATGGGACTGTCTTTAAAAACCAGAGATTATGTCCTGGCCGCCAAAACGTTGGGAGTCTCTAATATAAAAATTATTGTTACGCATATTTTGCCGCATACTTTATCATATTCGATTGTCGCTGTTATGCTCTCTATCCCCGGATATATTTTAGGAGAATCGGCTTTAAGCCTTCTGGGGTTAGGGATTCAAGACCCGTACGCGAGCTGGGGCAATATGCTCTCGGAGGCCATGAGTATTGCGCGGATTAAATTCGCCCCCTGGATTTTGCTCCCTGGATTTTTTATTTTTTTAACGGTGGTCTGTTTTAATATGATCGGCGATGCCTTGCGGGATTGTCTGGATCCCTTATATAAAGGAGAAGAGAGGGCAGGCTAACTTATGCTTTTGAAGATTGAACATCTTTCAGTGAAAGTAAAAAATAATGAAGAGATACGCCCCATTCTTAAGGATGTCTCTTTAGAAATTCCAGCCCAAAGTATTGTGGCCCTCGTGGGCGGATCGGGAAGCGGAAAGACGACGGTCGCTCTGTCTATTCTGCGCTTACTTTCTCCGGCTTTAGAAATTACTCAAGGAAAGATTATTTTTCAAGGGAAAGATATTCTCAGGTACTCGACAGCCCAGATGCGGAATTTAAGGGGCAAAGATGTTGGAATGGTTTTTCAAGAGCCATTGTACGCCTTTAATCCCGTGTACAGAATTGGATTTCAAATAGAAGAGGTATTAAAATGCCATACCGATTTAAATCAAAAAGAGCGTCGAGAAAAAGTTTTTGAACTTTTTAATAAAGTGGGATTAACGGATCCTTTAAGGATTACACAGGCCTTTTCCCATCAATTAAGCGGGGGGATGCGTCAGCGCGCGATGATCGCTCAGGCAGTCGCTCTTCATCCTTCATTAATTATCGCGGATGAACCAACCAGCAATTTAGATGTCACGATTCAAGCTAAAATTATGGAGTTGTTCCGTCAGCTTAAAGAAGAGTTAAAATTATCGATTCTTTTAATTACGCATGACGTAGGAATGGTCACTCATTTGGCGGATGAAGTGGTTGTTATGCAAGAGGGGAGCGTTGTCGAAAAAGGAAAGGCACAGACGATTCTGCAAAATCCTCAGCATGCGTATACTCGTCAACTCATCGAGGCATTGGTGTGATGTTATTAGAACTCAAAAATATTAAAAAATATTTTCCCCTTAAGAAAGGGATTGGACATAAGACAGCGTATGTCAAGGCGGTTGATGACGTTAATCTTAAAATAATACCCGGAGAAAATTTAAGTTTGGTCGGGGAATCAGGCTCTGGAAAGACAACGGTCGCCCGCTTGGCGCTTAAACTTTTACATCTTGATGAAGGATCCATTTTTTGGCAGGGAGAGGATATAACCGGCTTAGGGGAAAGAGGGTTTCGTCCTTATCGACGTAATATTCAAATGGTTTTTCAGGATCCTTACAGCAGTCTGGATCCGCGTTTTACCATCCGCGCGATTATGAAAGAAGCCATGACACTGGATCAGTCCCGGTATAATTCTTCTCAAAAAATAGAGCAGCGTTCACGAGAACTTTTAGAGGCCGTTAATTTAAACTGTTCGATTTTAGGCCGTTATCCGCATGAATTTAGCGGCGGCGAGCGCCAGCGCATCGCCATTGCCCGCGCCCTGGTTCTAAATCCAAAATTACTCATTCTTGATGAAGCGGTTTCATCCCTTGATGTCATCATCCAGGAGCAGTTAATGACATTGCTTTTGGATTTACAGAAAAAATTTGATATGACCTATTTCTTCATCTCGCACAATTTAAAAATTGTAAAAAAAATTAGTCATACCATCGCGGTCATGTATCATGGTAAGATTGTTGAGTACGGGCCTGCGGAAGCCGTCTTTGCGAATCCTTCGCATCCGTATACACAACAATTATTATCCGCGGCTTTTGAATATAAAGTGGGACAAGAGAAAGAAATTGAGCTGCCCGCCAATGGATCTTTGGTGGATGAGGGCGGGGGACACTGGGTGTTGAAATAATGTCTAACTGGTTCTGGAAAAAACTTAATTATTTAGTGGGATTAGGGACTATTGCTGTCTTATTTAGTCTCATTATTTTTGCTTCTCAAATTGAAATTAAAGACTTAGATCTGTGGCTTCATATCGGAACAGGGCGTTATATTGTCCAAAATCACCAGATTCCCCATGTTGATGTTTTATCTTGCACGATTGCGGGCAAACCCTGGATTAACCACGAATGGCTTTTTCAGATCATTGTTTACTTCTTATTTGAACGGTTCGGGCCCGATGGATTAATTCAGCTTCAGATGGTGGTGATCCTTGTTACTTTTGCCCTTCTTTTATGTTTAGGATATCAGAAGGAAAAACAATCAGGGCGTATTTTTTTTCTCCTCTTAGTTTTTTTAATCTACCAGGACCGTTTTACGCTGCGTCCCGACATTTTCAGCCTTCTTTTCCTTACACTTTATATTTACTTCTTAACATTTCTACTCCACAGGTGGTGGGTGCTTCTTTTAGCCTTTGTGGTTCAGGTCTTGTGGACAAATACGCATGGCTTTTTTATTTTAGGGCCTTTGATTGTTGGCGTCAGCCTATTGACTGAATTTTTAAAAAGACAACCCTGGCTTCCAGATCGGTTTAAGGCGGATCCTTTATCTATCCCGGAATATAAACGACTTAAACAGATATTAGGCATTGTTCTTTTGGCCTGTTTGATTAATCCTTATTTTATCGAAGGAGCCCTGTATCCCGCGGGAGTGCTTTTTTCTTTGTCCGGGGATTCAAAAATATTCTTTCAGTATATAACGGAACTTCGCAAGCCTATGGAACTAAGCAATGTGTTGGATATGGGCATTTATCCTGAATATAAACTTTTGATTATTGTTTCTTTATTAAGTTTTTTCCTTAATTATCGTAAAATAAATATGGGTCTTTTATTATTCTGGTTTATCTTTTTATGGATTTCTCTCATGGCTGTTCGGAATATGATATTTTTTGCCATCGCCGCTTATGTTGTGACTATTTTTAATACACAGAATGTCTCCTGGAAGAAAGTGTTGCCATTTCCGCTAAAAAAACAAAATTTATCCTTTATTTTTATTATTGGATTAAATATTTTTCTTATAACATGGATGGTTGATTACCTTGAACAGCTTTCGGTGCGGGGATATTTTGATTTTGACAAGTTTGAGCGTAAAAGTGAATATGGAGGGCTCTCCTTGCGCAGTTTTCCCGCGAAAGCCGTTGATTTTTTGATAGCCAATAATATCAAAGGTCATTTTCTCAATGATTTTAATTCCGGAGCCTATTTAGTCGGGAGGGCCTCTCCCGATATTAAGGTTTTTATCGATGGGAGAACAGAGGTTTATGGCGCTAAGTTTTTTGAATATTATCGAAAAGTATGGCAGGGAGATGAAAAATTACTCAAGGAAGCGATGGATCATTACCAATTAACAGGGGCCTTTCTTCACTCCGTCTATTCTCCCGCACCCCGCGAAACATTAAAAAGTTTTTATGAAAATAAAGAATGGGATTTGGTTTACTTTGATTACGATGCCGCCATCTTTTTAAAAGATATTCCAATCAATGAAGAAGTTATCAAACAATACCGTATCGATTTGTCGCGATGGGAGCCTCTTGAGGTTGGTTTACTTAAATTTGGAGTTAAAAATTTAACCCCCTATCCGTATATTAATAGGGCCTATGTTTTATTTAATCTGAAGTTTTATGATCAAGCGAAAGCGGAAATCGAACAAGCCTTAAAGATAGTTCCGGCTTATACCGAGGCCTATCAGCTGCTGGGAAGGGTACTGTTAGAAAAAGGAGAATATGAGGAGGCTTTCGAAAATTTAAGGAAGGCTAAAATTCTTGATCCCTACGATATGGAAACGCGTTATTACCTGGCGCAGGTGTTTTATGAATTGAATATCCTGGAAGAGGCCGAGGATCAGTGCCGGCGTGTTCTTAATGAAAATCCTAAGAATGAAAAGGCCAGAGCTCTGGTATCTTTAATCAACAATAAGAAAAGGAATTTTCCTCATGAGTGATCATATCTGGAAAAAAATAAGTTATTTCTCGGGGTTATTAGCTATTGGATCTTTATTTGGCCTGGTGGCTTATTTGGCCACCCTGGAAATAAAAGATTTGGATATCTGGCTTCATATCGCCACGGGGAAATTTATTACAGTGAATCATATTATTCCCAAAGTTGATGTTCTTTCCTGCAGTTTGGGAGACAGGCCCTGGATTAATCACGAATGGCTATTTCAAGTCATTGTTTATAATATTTTTAAGGTGTGGGGGGCGGATGGTTTGCTTAGAATGCAGGCCACGTTAGTTGTTGTCACCATGCTGGTTCTTTTATTTTTAGGATACAATAAAGACCGTCAATTAATTACTATTCTTGGGTTATATCTTGTTTTTTTGTTATTTCAACAGCGTTTTACAACGAGGCCGGATCTGTACAGTCTGCTTTTCTTTGCCCTTTATATATTTATTTTAGCGCTCCATATTGACAGAAAATGGTCAACCATCGCCTTATTTGTAATCCAAATTCTTTGGGTCAATACTCATGGATTCTTCTTTTTTGGGCCAGTATTTGTTTTAATAGGCGTAATCTCGGAATGGCTTAAGAGGTCTCTCCGATTGCCGTATGAGTGGAATGAATCAGGGCGGTTGACGAACGAAGAATATAAAAGGCTTAAACAAATATTTTTCTTAGTTATTTTAGCCTCGTTGTTAAATCCGTATTTTATCAAAGGAGCGTGGTATCCTTTAGGCGTCTTTTTTTCATTTTCGGGAGAGAATAAAATATTCTTTTCGCATATCCAGGAATTACAGAGGCCTATTGCCTGGAACACTTTATTTACCGGCGGGCAGTTCTTCCATTACAAGATGGTTATTGTTCTATCTTTAATATCGTTTATATTTAATCGTCGAAGGGTTGATATAAGCGCTTTATTTTTCTGGTTAATTTTTCTTATGTTCTCTTTATTAGCGGCCAGAAATATAGCCTTTTTTGGTTTCGCGGCCTATTTGGTCTCTATCGCTAATATTGTTAATATTTCTTACAAAGATATCGTGCCCTTAAGATTTACCACGAAAAAATTTCAATGCATAACCTCTACGATGGCAAAAATTGCCTTCCTTTTGTTTGTTTTTCATCACGGGAGAATCGCCGCGGCAAACGCTTATTATGATTTTGATAAATATGAATTAAAGAGTGAGTTAGGGGGCATTTCTTTAAGAAATTATCCTGCGAAGGCCGCTGATTTTCTTTCAGTAAATAACGTGCGGGGCAATTTCTTTAATGATTTTAATTCGGGGGCGTATCTTTTAGGGCGATGCTTTCCTGATATAAAGGTTTTTATCGATGGAAGAACGGAAGTCTATGGCGGGGAATTTTTTAAACAATATCAGGAAATTATGGATAAGGGGAATATCCAGTTATTTGAAAAGATGGCCGGCCGTTATAAAATTACGGGAGTTTTCTTAAATTCTACCCGACAATATATCCCTAAAGAGATATTAAAGTATTTATATGCCCATAAAGAATGGCGTTTGGTCTATTTTGATTACGATGCGGTCATTTTTTTACAAGTCACATCAGAGAACACGCCGCTTATTGAGAAATTTGCCATAGATTTAAATAAGTGGCAGCCCAAGAAATTAGATATCTATAAGTTAGGCCCCGCCAATATTATACCTCATCAGCATTATTATAGAGCCTATACGCTGGAAACATTAGAATTTTATGATCAAGCTTTAGCCGAGCTTGAAGAGGCTGTTAAAATTAACCCTTCTTACGCCCAGGCCCATGACCTAAGCGGGAAAATTTATGCCGGGCGTAAAGATTTTCAGATGGCCTTTGAACATTTTCGATTGGCTGTGTTCAATTCTCCCTACAACAAAGACACCAGATTTAATCTGGCTTTATCGTATTTTGATTTAGGTCAATATGAGGGGGCTGTGAAGCAATACGAGGCCATCATCCAATTATGGCCAGAAGATCCTAAAGGATTTTTCTTCCTGGCGAAATCCTATGCCACAAATAAACAGTATGAAAAAGCGATGGGAACGCTTAAAAAAGCCCAGCAACTTGATCCTCGAGATGCCATGGATATTCTTAAGATAGGAGATATCCTGTATGAACAACAGCAATATCTAAAGGCCAAAGAGGCCTTTGAATTAGCCCTCAACACAAATAAACCGCTGGCTGCCATCCATGAGAAGTTAGCTTTAGTCTATCAAGCCTTAGATAATAAAGAAAAGGCTAGAGAAGAGCTAAAGAAGGCGATAACAATTGAGCCTGAGAGGGAGGATCTTAAGAAAAAATTAGAAGAATTGGGGAGTTGAAAAAAAAGGAATTACGTGTATAATGACTTTTCAGTAATTATTCATAAATTATTTAAAGGTGGGCTCCATTTATGCGGGACATTTTAACATTTATTCTGGCAGGAGGAAGAGGAGAGCGGTTGGATCCTTTGACCCGCGATAGAACAAAGCCGGCGGTTCCTTTCGGCGGAATCTATCGGATTATCGATTTTACTTTGAGTAACTGCGTTAATTCCGGATTAAGAAGAATTTACGTCCTTACGCAGTACAAATCTTTTTCTCTGCAAAAGCACCTTCTAGCCGGCTGGGATGTCGTTTCCAATCAGCTCGGTGAATTTATCGATGTCATCCCTCCTCAACAGCGCATCAGTGAAGATTGGTATAAGGGAACGGCCGATGCCATTTATCAGAATCTTTACGTCATCCGTGATCAAAATCCCGACCTTGTTTTCATTCTTGCCGGCGATCATATTTATAAAATGGATTATCGGGAGATGATTGCTTTTCACAAAGAGAACAATGCCGACATGACCGTTGCCTGCGTTCCGATGCCCAAAGAGACATCGTCTCAATTCGGTGTTGTGGAAGTTGATAAAGATAACCACGTACTCGGCTTTCAGGAAAAACCCGCGGAACCCAGAATTATTCCTTCGAATCCTAAAAATATCTTTGCTTCTATGGGCATTTATCTTTTTAATCGGGATGTTTTGATAAAGGAGCTGGAGGCGGATGCCAAATCTAAATCCGAACATGACTTTGGGAAAAATGTGATTTCTCAAATGCTCAAAAATAAGCGAAAAGTTTATGTTTTTAATTTTGTGGACAAAAATAATGGCCCCAAATATTGGCGGGATATTGGAACAAGGGATGCCTATTACCAGGCGAGCATGGATCTGGTCAGTTTGAATCCTCAATTTGATCTATTTGATAAATCCTGGCCGGTAAGGACTTACCACGAACAGTATCCACCTATTAAAATGACCAGCACTCCGGCAGAAACAGGCTCTATGATTGATTCTTTAATTGCTCCAGGATGCCTTATTCAGGGTGCCAGGATTGAGCGCTCGATTTTAGCCCCGAATGTCAAAATTTATGAACGCGCCGAGGTCAAGGATTCCATCATTATGGAAAGTGTGGTTGTGGGGGAACAGGCCAAGATTCGTAATGCCATTATTGATAAGGAAGTCAATATTCCGCCGCGTTCGAAAATAGGGTATGACCTTGAGCTGGATAAAAAAAGATTCGCGGTCACGACATCAGGAATTGTGATTGTCGCGAAGAAAACTTCGGTAGCGTAAATGATTATCAAACCTAAAATCAGAGGCTTTATCTGCACCACAGCCCATCCGGTTGGATGCGCGCAATATGTTCAAGAGCAGATCGATTATCTGCGCCAAAAGGGCGCGATTAAGAATGGGCCAAAACGCGTTTTAGTCGTAGGGGCCTCGACGGGCTACGGCTTATCTTCGCGGATCGTTTCCGCCTTTGGATGCGGAGCCGGGACCATGGGCGTTTTCTTTGAAAAGGAATCAGAAAACGGCCGCACCGCCACCGCCGGCTGGTATAATTCCGTGGCCTTTGAAGAAAAGGCGGGGAAAGAGAAACTCTACGCCCGCAGTTTTAATGGCGATGCTTTTTCCGATGAGATGAAAGAGAAAGTTACTGAGGCTATTAAGCGGGATTGGGGGACGGTGGATCTGCTTATCTATAGCCTGGCCTCTCCTCGGCGCCAGCATCCCCGAACCGGCGTTGTTTCTAAATCGGTGCTCAGGCCGATTGGCCGAGATTACACAAACAAATCACTTGATCTGATGAATAATAAACTCCAAATGGTTAGTCTACCGCCAGCCACCAATGAAGAGATCGTTGAAACAGTCGCGGTGATGGGGGGGGAGGACTGGGAATTTTGGGTTGATGCCCTGGAGAAAAAAAATCTTCTTGCCAGGGGTTTTCAGACAATCGCCTACTCTTATATGGGGCCGGCGCTGACCAAGCCTATTTATCGGCAGGGAACCATCGGCAGGGCTAAAGATCATTTAGAAGCCACGGCGAAAAAATTAGGCCATCGATTAAAGACAGTGGGAGGGAGCGCGTTTATCTCTGTCAATAAGGCTTTGGTGACCCAGTCAAGTTCCGCGATTCCCTTTATCCCTCTTTATTTTGTTTTATTAAGCAAGGTAATGAAAGAAAAGAAATTGCATGAGAATTGCATTGAACAGATTTACCGGCTGTTTGCCACGCGTTTGTATGCCGGCAAACCCGTGCCCCTCGATGAAAATGGTTTTATCCGCATGGATGACTGGGAGATGAATCCCCAGGTTCAGCGGGAAGTTAATCAGCGCTGGGAAAGTCTCGATGAGAAAAATCTAGCCAGGCAGGCTGACCTCGAAGGATGCCATGAAGATTTCCTCAATCTTTTTGGTTTTGGTTTTAAAGATGTCGATTATGACGCCGATGTGCCTATTGACCTAAGATTACCCTCGGAAGCAATCCTTAAATAAAATATCCTTTTTTAAAAAAAACTGACCCACGGCCACCTACGGCTGTACGTAAAGAATGTTAAAGGATGTAAGTAAATTAACTTAAGTGTAAAAAAATAGTAAAAATTGTTGACAAGTGTCAGCATTCACAATAAAGTGTTCAATGAAGTCGTGATGAATCCAGGAAGAGGAGAAAAAATAAATGGTGTTTGAGCAGTTGATGACAATTGAAGAAGTCGCGAAATATTTGCGCGTTAAAAGGCGCACGATTTATGACTGGGTCAAAAAGAAAAAAATTCCGGCTGTTAAAACCGTCGGGCAGTGGAGATTCAGAAGGTCAAAGCTCGATGCCTGGCTGGAGAGTCAAAGCTAACTTCAAATAAAATATTTTATTTAAATGAGAGGAGTCTTGTATGCATTTTAAAAGGTTAGAAATTTTTGGTTTTAAGTCCTTCGCTGATAAGACCATCCTTAATTTCGAACCCGGCATTACCGCCATCGTCGGCCCCAATGGCTGCGGGAAAAGCAATATTTTTGATTCAATCCGCTGGGTCTTAGGCGAGCAGAGCGTCAAAGAGTTAAGGGGTTCCTCCATGGAGGATGTTATTTTCAACGGAACAGAGAAAAAACCTTCTTTAGGGTTCGCGGAAGTAAGTTTAGTATTCTCCAACGAGTTGCGTGCGTTAGCCATCGATGACAATGAAGTGATGATTACGCGAAGATTGTTTCGTTCCGGGGAGAGTGAATATCTCTTGAATAAAACCGTTGTTCGGCTCAAAGATATTCAAGAGCTCTTGATGGGCACAGGCCTTGGATCAGAGGCCTATTCTCTGGTTCAGCAGGGAAGGGTGGATTCGGTGGTACAGGCCAAACCCGAAGAGCGGCGGCTTATCCTCGATGAAGCCTCAGGCATTTCCAAATACAAAGCGAAGAAGAGAGAGGCGTTAAGTAAACTTAAAGAGACTGAAGATAATCTTTTGCGGGTCAATGATATTATTGTCGAAGTCAAGCGCCAGATATCGTCGATTGAACGCCAGGCCGATAAAGCCAGAAAGTATAAGGAAGAGTTCGAGAAGCTTAAAGGATTAGACATCCAATTAGCCCGCCATCAATTAGGAAGTTTTCTTTTGCAAAAGGAACGCCTGGGGAAGATGTTAGGGGAATTTAATGAGGAAGAAAGTGCCCTGTCGCAAAAACTGCAAGAACAAAAAAATTTAGTGGAGAACGAAAATTATTGCCTGGAGCAGGTCGTCGCGAAAATTAATACTATCCATACGGAGGATATTAAATTAGACAGCCAGATTGATTTAAATACCCGCCAGATCCAATTTAATGAAGAACGCCTTCAAAATCTTTTGCTTCATGAAGAAAGGCTCAAGGAACAAAAAATCCAGCTCATTGAACGCTGTAAACTGCAGCAGGATAAAATAGAAGGGTACAAACAGAGTTTATCAAGCTTGAAGGAGAATCTTAGCTCCCACGATCAGAGCCTAAAAAATAAGAAAGACAGCTTGCATATTATCGAGCGGTTAATCCGGGAGGCCCGGGAGAAAATCACCGCGAATGAAGAAAAAATTTTAATCCTTACCGCCCAGCAGGTGAATATTCGTAATACGGTCACGGATATGATGAAGGAAATCCAGGGCGCGTTAGCTAGAAAAAGACGTTTAGAATTAGAAAATGATAAAGTCTCCGTGGAAAAACAGGAGATCGATGAAAAATTAGGGTCGATGGAAAGCCAGATCCACCAGCTTAAGCAAAATATTGAAGAGTTAACGGCTCAAAAACAAAATAAGAATAAAATATTAGAAGAGTTTAAGGCTCAATTAAAAGAGCTTGAACAAACCCTCGATGAGTTAGAGAAAAAGAGGTTATTTCTTAAGTCGCAGAAAGAATTTATTGAGAAACTGCATGTCCAGTATCAGGATATGCCCGATCCCGTTGTCGAGGGACGGCTCATTCTTTCTTCTCAGCCCTTGCCGCATCATACCGGGATTATTGGAAAAGTTAAAGAGACCCGGGCCCACAATCCCGCGGAAAATTTAAACAATCCCCTCTATGAAATTATCTGCGAAACGAAATTCATCGAACTCGATCCGCGGGAAGTGTCTCATAAAATAGAAGAAATCAGCCAGGAAATTACGAATTTAAGCGCCCGCCGGGAATTTTTGCTTAAGAATATTCAGGAAGAAACTAATTTTTCTCAAGAGTTTGAGCAGCAAATTTTAAGCAGGGAAAAGAATTGTTCTATTTTAGAGGCGCAAAGAAATGATGTGGGGCAGGAAGTCAGAAAACTCACGCAGGAAATTGAGCTGGTCAGTGTCGAGTTAATGGAAGTGAAAGAAAGTTTAGCGTCTTTAAAAAAGAAAGAGGATGAATTTAATTTTCAGTTAGACACCATTAACCAGGATATCAGCTGGCAGCAAATTGAAATTAAGGGAAAACAGGGTTTCATCACCTCTAAATTACAAGAGAAGGAAGAAACTACGGTCTCGATTGCGCAGTTAGAAACAGAAATGACCGCTTACAAAGATAAAGTGAAGGCACAGCAAGAGAATTTAAAAATGGTTTCCGAGTCGCTGGATAATGGACTTGAGGAAATTAAAAAAATGGATGATGAGATTGCCACTCACGTTTCTAAAAAGGAAAATTACGAAGAAGAAATGAAAAAGTGTCAGGCCAAAATAGAGGAAACTAAACAAGGCAAGGGCGCGCTCAAAGTTCAGTTGAGAGATTTTGAAAATGAAAAAGGCGCGGTGGGGCAAAGAATTCACGCGCTGGAGGAGCAAATCCATTCCCTGGAAGATCAGCTGGAGCAAGCTCATCAAAAACGCCACGCCCTTCAAATGGAAGAGCAGCAGATCGGCTTTAACGAAGAGTCCATCATCAATCGACTGAGTCAGACGTATAAAATGGCCGTGGAGGAATTAAAGGGGCAATTAGAAAATTTAAACGCGCCACAGGAAGCTCAAGAGCCCGTTTCGTTGGAAGACTTGCAGAAAGAGACAGACCGTTTAAGAAAGCGCTGCGACTCCTTTGGGTCCGTGAATTTAGTGGCCATCGAAGAATATGAACAGTTAAAAGAGAGATTCGAATTCTTAACCAAACAGCAGAGTGATTTATTGGAAGCCAAATCGCAGTTGATGAGCACCATCACGAAAATCAATCGTTCCACGCATCAAATTTTTATGGATACCTTTACCAAAGTCAATGAAGAATTCAAGCATCACTTTAGATTACTTTTCGGCGGCGGCGATGCCCAGCTTATTCTGCTTGACCCGGAAAATGCTCTAGAGTCAGGCGTGGAGATTGTGGCGAGGCCTCCGGGCAAAAAGCTGCAGAATATCAGCCTGCTCTCGGGTGGAGAAAACTCCTTAACCGCGATCGCCTTGATTTTCGGCATATTTAAAGTTAATCCCAGCCCGTTTTGTGTCCTGGACGAAATTGACGCGGCTTTAGATGAATCGAATGTCGGGCGCTTTGGATATTTACTTAAAGAATTCGTCAAAATTACTCAATTCTTGGTTATCACCCACAACAAAAAGACGATTGCCACCGCGGATGTCATGTATGGGATTACGATGCCTGAGACGGGAGTTTCGCGGATTGTCTCGGTTAAATTCGCGGATCAAGAGAAGCAAAGAGAAGTAGAAGAAGGCATCCCTGCCGGGGTTTAGCGTGGCCATCAAAAGACTAAAAGGCCAGGGGGTTGACAATCCTAAAACTTATGATATAGTAATATAGGTTACAGTAACATGGGTTGCTATATATGAAATTTTATAATCGTAGAGATGAATTAAAAGAGCTTAAGAAAATGGCCGAACAGGCCAGACGCGGCGGCCGCATGACGGTTTTAACCGGCCGAAGGCGGGTCGGGAAGACTTTATTGTCTTTAGAATTCATTCAAAATCAGAAATATCTTTATTTCTTCGCGGCTAAAAAGTCGGAAGCGCTTTTGTGCGCGGAATACCTGGAAGAAATTAAACGAATTTTCCCCGGCGCTGTTTTTGGTGAAATCCGTTTATTCAAAGACATCTTTGCTTTACTGCTTCAGATTTCCTTAAAGGAAACGTTCAGCGTCATTATTGATGAATTTCAGGAATTTTACAATATTAACCCTTCCGTTTTCTCGGAAATTCAAAAGTTGTGGGATCTGCATAAAGGTCAATGTCATTTAAATGTCATCGTGATCGGTTCGGTTTATTCCCTCATGCATAAAATTTTTCAGGATTCGAAAGAGCCTTTATTTAATCGAGCCGATCGAATCATTTCTTTGCAGCCATTTTCTATCCCTACCATTTATGAGATTCTTCAGGACCATCAAAAAGGCGAACTAAAATTCCTTTTTGATTATTATCTGTTAACCGGAGGGATGCCCAAATACATTGAGCTTCTCATTGAGAATAAAGTTTTTTCGTTGAGCGAAATGATCGATTTTGTCTTGGAAAAAAATTCTCCTCTCTTAAATGAAGGAAAGAATTTATTAATCGAAGAATTCGGGAAAGATTACGCCGTCTATTTTTCTGTCCTTGAGCTCATTTCCGTGGGGAAGACCTCAAGGCCGGAAATAGAGTCTATCCTTGAATCTAATGTGGGGGGATATTTAGATCGTCTGGAGAAAGATTATGCCATTATCGCCAAATATAAACCCATCCATGCCAAACCTCAATCCAGGGCGCAAAAGTATAGAATCATTGATAATTTTATTAATTTCTGGTTTCGTTTTATTTATAACCATCGCTCAACCATTGAAGCGGGGAACTTTGAGTATGTGAAGACAATTATCCGGCGCGATTATGCAACCTACGCCGGTAGAATCTTAGAGCAGTTTTTCCACGAATTGTTTTCAGGGACAAAGAAGTTTAATCAAGTGGGATGGTATTGGGAGAAAGGCCATGAGAATGAGATTGATCTGGTGGCCATCAATGATCTGCGCCAGGAAATCGTTATGGCTGAAATCAAGATGAATAAATTGAAGATTAATAGCGAGCTTTTAAAAAAGAAATCAAAGCGTTTGCTAGAGCATTACAGCCCCTATAAGCCGCAGTGGCTCAGTTTAAGTTTAGAAGACGCAAAAAATTACCTCAAATGAAAAAAGTTCGTTTAGGTGAATTCAATGTTTGACTTTAAAATTAAAACAATATTTTATTGCATTAATCGTAGCCGGAATTATTAATTGGCCTTGGCTAAACAGGTTTGATTCTTGCCGCTGAATTTGGCGATATACATCGCTTGATCAGCTTTAGTAATCAATTCTTCCTTAGCCTCTGTATCATCTGGAAAAGCAGCCAATCCGACGCTAACACTGATGGGAGGATAGACTGGAGAATTAGCAGGGGAGAAGGGATGTTTGTGAATTCCTTCTCGAATCCTTTCCGCAATCGTAAACGCGGTGTCCTTTTTGGTTTGAGTAAGAATAATCGCGAATTCCTCACCGCCATAGCGGCAGACAAAATCAATCTCCCGGCAGCATTCCCTCAAAAGCGAAGCCACTTCTTTTAAAACAATATCTCCATTTTGATGGCCGTAAGTATCGTTAAATTGTTTAAAATTATCGATATCTAAAATAATTAAACTCAAGGGTTGATTTTTTATTTTAGCATTTTCCAGTTCTTTCACTAATTGGTCCTGGAAGAATCCATGATTCCACAAGCCGGTGATCGAATCCGTATGGCTTTTTTCTTTTACCATTTCATAAAGCCTTGAATTTTCGATAGCGAGCCCCGCCTGGTTAGCGAGCATCATAAAAATTTTTAAATCTTCCGGGGTGATGGGTTTTTGCGTGTAGAGGTTATCGGCGATGATTAAACCGTTGACCTTATCTTTGGCCTTCAGAGGCATGATGATCAGCTCATTGGTTTTAAAAATTTGCAAAAGAGGATCCTGGGAATACTTTCCGATTTCATCAGGCCCCATGTGAAGAGGTTTCCCTTCGTGAAAGGCCGTCGCCAATAAATTTTTTTCATCAAGGCCTAAAGGAATTTTAAGATTCTTGACCGATTTTAAAAGAGGGGTTTCATGAATATTCTGGGTTAAATTTTCTTCCTTAATAAGATCGTCCAATCCCTGCTTGGAGGAAGAGATATAATTCCATATTCTTTGAGCTTCTTCTCCCGATTCAGGGCCGATAGCCATTTTAGGCTCGAGGCAGCGCTCTTTGGTATTAAGTAAGAAAAGAAGCCCTCGATTAAAGCCAAGGCCGGTGTGAGCGGTCACGCTCGTTAAGATAATATAGAGAATGTGGTTAAGCTCGAGGGTCGTGCGCATGGCGTTACTGACTTCGTAGAGTACGGAGAGTTCGCGGTGTGCCCTGTTAAGTTGTTCTGATAAATCAGGCTTAAGGTGACTTTGTTCCATATTATCGAAAGATACCATGTCATGATGGACTTGTCAAGGTTTGTAAGGATTTTTATATTTAGATGACAATCGCAACTAACGTAATTACAATAACTTATAACAATATTAATCAGGGAGCGCTGCCTTGACACTCGGGAAAGTGTATGTTATACTTTAACAACATTTAAAATTATTACTGAAAAATAATAGGATTTTTATGCCGTTAAGCTGGGTAGATATTATTATGCCGCTGGTCATACTGCGCTGCGCTCTGACGGGGAAAAAAAGCGGGCTGATCGTAGAATCATTTAAGCTGGCTGGAATTTTTTTCGCCACTTTTATCACGCTTCATTACTACAATGCCCTGGGCAGTTTATTACATCAGAATTTATCGCTTCATGAGCCGATTAAAGATGCTTACGCCTTCGGATTATTAGCTGTTGGCGTGCATCTTTTATTCTCTTTAATTCGAGAGGGCTGGTTAACTATTTTAGACATCGATGTCCCTCCTTTCATTAATCAATGGGGAGGGTTGATCCTTTCGGCCCTAAGAGCTTATTTAGTCTGCGGCCTTATTTTGTTAGGATTGGTTGTGGTAAAGGATAAAAGTATTCAGGCCAGCGCGAAGCATTCTTTAAGCGCTTTTGTCTTTAAAGATACATCGACGGGAATTTATCGCAGTTTTTATTCTGGATGGGTTGGGAAATTTTTTCCTAAAGAGCCGCTCAATGAAGAAGTTTTTAAGTTGATGGACGAAGAAGAGGCGAAATAATGGGCCTGATTCCGGAAGATATTATCCATCAAGTGATAGACCGCTGTGATATCGTCGAGACCATAGCGGCGTACACTCCTTTGAAACGAGCGGGAAGAAACTTTAAGGCCAATTGCCCTTTTCATAACGAGAAGACGCCTTCATTTGTTGTCAATCCGGATAAACAGATTTTTCATTGCTTCGGATGCGGGGTCGGCGGCAACGTGATTGCCTTTGTGATGAAGCAGGAGCATTGGGAATTTCCGGAAGCGGTCCGTTTTCTGGCGCAAAAAGTTAATGTGGCCATTCCGGAAACCGGGAAGGCCGATCCGGCGGCGAGAAATGAGCGCCAGCAGATTTTAGATGTTTTGCAGTTAGCGTCTGATTATTTTCATAAGCACTTGCTCATTGAAAAGGATGAAGAAGCAAAGAAAGCCCGCGAGTATTTAAAGGCCAGAGGCGTTTTACTTCAAACCGCCCAGCAGTTTAAACTTGGGTTTGCTTTAAATGACTGGGACGCCTTGCTTACATATTTAAAGGAAAAAAATATCAGCCTGGCCTTAATGGAAAAAGCGGGTTTAATTATTCCCCGGGGGAATGCTCAAGGATTTTACGATCGATTTCGCGGCCGGATTATGTTTCCGGTCTGTGATACAACCGGCCAATGCCGGGCCTTTGGCGGACGCTGCTTGGAAGAGGTTATCAAAGAAGACAAAAATACGGCTAAATACATCAATTCACCCGAGACGCCCGTTTATACCAAGGGCCAGCATTTGTATGGGCTGCACGTCGCCAGGCAGGCCATTATCCAGGAAGATGAGGCGGTGATCGTCGAAGGATATGTGGACTGCATTATGCCGCATCAAGCCGGAGTCACGAATGTGATCGCTTCTTTAGGGACGGCCCTTACGGTTGAACAAATTCGGCTGCTTCGCCGATTTACGAAAAATGTTGTCATGCTCTTTGATATGGATGAGGCTGGCCAGGCCGCGATTTTAAGAACACTGGATATTTTAGTGGAAGAGGGTATGCAGGTCAAAGTGGCCGCGTTAACTTCTGGCCGCGATCCTGATTCTTTTATAAGAGAATCAGGCGTTCAGGCTTTCAGAGAGAGAATTCAAAAAGCTCAAACGCTTTTTGATTATAAATTTTCATTCTTGGCGAAAGAATACGATATAAAAACTCTTGAGGGGAAAGCTAAACTCGCTCAAGAGATGCTGGTAACCATCAGCAAATTTGACAACGCCGTTTTAAAAAATGGTTATCTTAAGCGGCTGGCTCAGAATTTAGGAGTAGCCGAGAACGTCTTAAATAGTGAACTGGCTAAGTTAGGCAAAGGGCCAGAAAAAGAAACAATCAAGATAGAAAATATCCCTTTAGCCGCGCCTGCTCATAGCGTTGAAACGCATATTTTAAAACTGCTTCTGGAAGAAGAAAGTTTTATCGGCCCGACGAAGGAAGAGATAGGCCCGGCGGACTTTAATGACCATCGCATCCGCGCGGTGATTGAACGAATCTATCACTTGTTCGAGCAAGGCCAAAGAATCCATGTGGGTAGTTTGATCGCCCAGATAGAAGATCAGAGTTTGCAGCATTTTATTTCCTCCTTATTGGCCAAAGAGGAATCGTGGGTGGGAGATAAAAAGAAAATGCACCGTGATTTCATCGATCGCATCAAGATGAATCGTTTAAAATCTTTAAGGCAGGGGCTCCTTGAGCAAATTAGGGAAGCGGAAGGCCAGGGCGACCATCCGCGGCTTGATGATTTAAAAGAAAAATATACTCAGCTAACTCGAAGATTTTAGAGATATAAAAATAGAAGAGGGAAAATATGATAATAAAAAAAGATGAAGCCAAGCAAGATGTCGAAAAGTTGGTCCTCTTAGGCAAAAAAAAGGGTTACTTAACTTATGATGAGGTTAATGAAACTCTCTCCGAGACCATCGACTCATCGGAGGAGATCGACAAGATTTTTGATATCCTGGATGCCAAGGATATCAAAGTAATCGATTCTGATGAAAATCCCGATTTGCCGCAAAAGTTAGAAGACGACTTAAAAGAGGATGAGGAAGGGCCGCGCCATATTCCGGAAGAACCCAAGGAAGAAGAAGTGGTGGTTTATTCGGATAAATTTCTCCCTCTGGATGATCCCGTAAAAATGTATCTTAAGCAGATGGGATCCATTTCTCTTTTGTCGAGAGAAAATGAAATCAGTCTGGCCAAGAGGATTGAAGAGGCGGAGATAAGATTCGCGGAAGCTCTTTTTAAGACAGCCTATGCCCGCAAGCAGGCTCTAAAAATTATTAATCAAGTTCTCAGCGAAGAAATTAACGTCGAAGATGTGATTAAAGATGAACTGGAGCGGCGGCCAAAGCTCATTAGAGATCTCCATAAAATCAGAGAGAAGGTTTCTCGCACCCGTGGGGGGTCAGAAAAATCAGCGAACACTTTAGCTGAATTTAAAATGACCGCTTCCATCAATGAAAAAATGGTCGCGGAAATCGATGGAAAGATAGACCGTATTGAACGAATAGAAAAAATACTTAAGACAAAAAGAAAAATTCCTAATACGGCTGAATTACGCAAAGAAAAAAAACAATTAGTCAAAGAGCTGGAGGAGCCTTTAAATAAACTAAAAGAGCAATTGCGGATTATCAAAATCCGTCAGGCGAAGTTTGATAAGGTGAAAAAACTTCTCGTTGAGGCCAACTTAAGGCTGGTTGTCAGTATTGCCAAGAAATATATCAATCGCGGGCTATCATTCCTGGATCTTATTCAGGAAGGGAATATGGGCCTTATCCGGGCGGTGGAAAAATTTGAATACCAACGTGGCTATAAATTTTCCACTTACGCGACGTGGTGGATTCGTCAGGCCATCACCCGCTCAATTGCCGATCAGGCCAGAACGATTCGCATTCCCGTCCATATGACGGAAACGATTAACAAAATTATTCGTGTGTCTCGTTTATTCGTCCAGGAATACGGCCGGGAACCGACAGCGGCGGAGATTGCCAAGCAGATGCATATCCCGATCGGTAAAGTGAAGGAAATTCTAAAAATTTCTCAGGTACCGATTTCTTTGCAGACGCCCATAGGCGACGAAGGGGATACGCATTTTGGAGATTTCATCGAAGATAAAAAAGCTATTTCTCCGGCCAACGCGACCTTGCAGTCCATGCTCAAAGATGAAATCGAAAATGTTTTGGACACCCTGGATGAACGCGAGCGTAAAATCTTAGAACTGCGTTTTGGAATTCATGATGGGATGACCCGCACTTTGGAAGAAGTGGGAAGCGAGTTTAAGGTCACTCGTGAGCGTGTCCGTCAGATTGAATCCAAGGCCTTAAGAAAGCTGCGCCATCCGACAAGATCCAGAAGGATAAAGCAGTTTCTTGATATGGCCTCTAAAGAGGATGAGGCTACTTGAGGGAACAGGTTTTTTCTTTCTTTCTCGTCATAATGTTGTTCAGCGCAGGCGTAGAAGCTCACGCCCTGAATATGGATGCAGAGGCCAAAGCGCTCTGTGGCCAGGTCATGACGAATATTTATAATGATATTTTGGAGGCTAAGGCTCGTTATAAAGAGCTAAAGAATTTTGATGAAAAAGCCTTAACATCCAACGCCTATGGGATTCCTTCTCTTCATTATAAATATGTTGAAGCTCAAGGTGCTATTTCAGGCGAACCTTATGAATTTGGATTAACGATTGTAGGCAAGGATGATCTGAATACCTTCCCTGCTGATGGCTCGTCGATTAACCTGGGATTTCCTCTTCTCAATATTAAATTTATCGGATATCGAAAAAAGATATTAAAGAAAGGGCAGTTTGACATAGAAACTCCTTTAGCCAAACACGGACAGCTGTTGTGGGATTATCAGCAGAATTATATCCCCTACAAGTTGGCCTTAGAGCCGGTTAAGAAGGAATTTAAAATCAATGAGCCCATTGAATTTGTGGTAACCCTAAAAAATTTAAGTGGAAAAGCTATTTTAGTCAAAGATCTAAATGATCAAACACTCTCTTTTTTGTATGATCATAAAGTGTGGGGGGATGCGGAGGTTGCTCCCGCGGTAAAAGATATTAAAGACATTGTGCTTAAACCCAACGATTCCTTGCGTAAACGCTTTAGAGCCAATCCGGTTGCCAATCCACGGGAATTAGAAATTTATTGTTCCTATATTTTAACATTCCAGGGAGTTAAGCCCTCCGCTACCCTTAAGATTAAAGTTGTGGAGTAGAGCAAAGCCGCAAGATAGGCACTCGCTCTGCTCGTGTAAATTCTCTTCATTCAAAGAGTTAAGAGAAACTACAGTGCCTTTTCGAATGGAAAATCTGTTGAAAACACCTTCCTGTTATGCTATGCTGAAGAACAAATTTTTGTGGGATCAATCAAGAGGATTCGGGCCCATAGCTCAGTCGGTTAGAGCAGTTGACTCATAATCAATTGGTCGGAGGTTCGAGTCCTCCTGGGCCCAGAAAATAGGGACACTTAGCTCAGCTGGTTAGAGCGTCGCCCTCACATGGCGAAGGTCGGAGGTTCGATCCCCCCAGTGTCCATTTGAAGTTAAAGAGAGGTCGAAGGTTCTCCCGATGTTCTCTGGATAAATTTATGGAGATCGGGAGAGTCCTTCTGAGTCCATATTTCAGATGTTGTCTATGATCGAGCATACAGCTTATGTTTATGTCCTAAGAAGTTTAAAAAATAAGAAGAAATATATTGGTAGTACTCGGTTAAAACTAGAGATAAGGATGCGACAACATAACTATGGATCAAATAAGTGGACAAGACAGAATGGCCCATTTGAATTGATTTATACTGAAAAATTTTCGACATTTTCAGAAGCTAGGAAGCGAGAAAATTTTTTTAAAAGCGGTGTAGGTAGGAAATATTTAAATGAAATCTTAGATAAGGCGCATAGCTCAGCTTCCGCCGAAGGCGGATCCGCCTCCGGCGGAGGTTAGAGCGCGTGCCTCACATGCACGAGGTCAGAGGTTCGATCCCTCTTGCGCCCATAGTCAAAATGTAAAATTGAGGATTAGCGTGACGCAGCTTTCGGTGAAAGAACAGCTTAAAAAATTAGTAGAACTTCAGAAATTAGACGGCGAGATTTATGCCTTAAAAAAGGAAGCCGCTGAAAAACCACTTTTCATCGAAAAATTAAGAGAGCAGTTTGAGGGAACAAAAGCAAAGCTTAAAATTTTGGAAGATAAATTGAAAGCGGTTTTGCTTGATCGTAGGGAAAAAGAATTATCCTTAAAAGGCAGGGAAGACGAAATTGCTAAAACTAATGTCCATCTGTCGCAAATTAAAACGAATAAAGAATATACCGCTAAAATCAAAGAGATTGAAAGTATCAAGGCGGATCAATCCATCTTAGAAGAAAAAATTTTAGTCTCTTACGATGATTCGGATAAAGTAAGCGCGGAAATCGAGCAGGAAAAAAGAAGCGTCCTTGAGCAGGAAAAAATATTTACCGCCAAGAAAAAAGAAATTGAGGATGAAGTGAGAGCCCTGGAAGATCGAATCAAGGTTTTGGAGGCCCAGCGTAAAGAATTGGCCCCCGGCATCGATAAAATTTATTTAAGCCGTTACGAGAGAATTTTAGAAAATAAGGGGGGATTGGCGATTGTCCCGGTCAAACGCAATACCTGCGGCGGATGTTTTATGAATATTACGCATCAGGCCATTAATGCCATGAAAATGGATGACCAGATGGTGGAATGTGAAATATGTTCACGGATTTTGTATCTTGAGGATGATCTTTGAAGAGAGAATTAGAAATTTATATTGATGGGGCTTGTAGCGGTAATCCTGGTGAGGCCGCGATCGGGGTTCTTGTTCAAGAGAACAGCAAAAGAATAAAAGAAATTTCTAAGACAATCGGCCAGGGGACAAACAATATCGCCGAATATTCCGCGTTCATAGCGGCTTTAAAAGAAGCCGCGCTTTTAAAGGCGGATAAGATAAGGATTTACACGGACAGTGAGCTTTTGTTTAAACAAAGCACGGGCCAGTATAAGATAAAGAACGAAAATTTAAAACTGCTCTTTGAGGAAGCCAAAGGTCTGGCTGAAAAGTTTAAGGCGGTGGAAATTAAACAAATCCCGCGTGAACAAAACAGCGCCGCAGATCAGTTGGCTTCAAAAGCTCTGAAGAAGAGACAAGCCAAGATGGTTGCCTCGGTGTTTCAACCTATCTACGACACCGGGGAGGAAAGTCCGAGCTCCAGAGGATAATGTAGCCCGGTAACGCGGGACCTTGTTAAGATTTATATTTTAGCAAGAGGATAGAGCCACAGAGACGAGTCTTTAACAGTGGTCATTGATCACTGTTAAAGGGTGAAACGCGGCAATCTCTACATGGAGTAAGGCCAAATAGGGGAAGATACCTTAGTTAATTTTTTCCGCCAAAGGCGGATTCGCCTCAGGCGGAAATTGACTTCAGATTTTTAAGGTAACGAGGTGATCCGCTTCGTCCGATTCCTGGGTTGGCTGCAAGAAGTTAGTCTCCAATTGAAGACTAAGGTAAGATGAATAACCATCAGTTCCGCCTTGGGCGTAATTGACAGAACTCGGCTTATTGGCTTGTCAGAATTTGATTGCGCAGAGGTAAGATTGTTTCACCTCTGCCTTTAATAATATAGAACATTAACTTTGGGAGGATGTAATCATGTCAGGTCATTCAAAATGGGCAACTATTAAACATAAAAAAGCAGCCACCGATTCCAAAAGAGGAGCGGCTTTTACTAAAATTATTCGCGAACTTACCTCGGCGGCCAAAGATGGGGGAGGCAATTCTGATCACAACGCGCGGTTAAGAACAGCCATTGCCCGCGCCCGGGAAATCAACATGCCTGCGAACAATATTGACAATGCTATTAAAAAAGGAACAGGAGAATTACCCGGTATTATTTATGAAACAGTTACCTTTGACGCTTATGGCCCGGGGGGTGTTGCTTTGCTCGTTGAAGGGCTCACGGATAATAAAAATCGCACGACGGCCGAGGTCCGGAACATTTTATCTAAAAAAAATGGAAGCCTTGCAGGGGCAGGCAGTACCGCGTGGATGTTCGCTAAGAAGGGCTTTATTTCTATCCTTAAAGATAAGGTAAGCGAAGAGAAACTCATGGAGGTCGCTTTAGAGGCAGGCGCGGAGGATATTACTTCCGAAGGAAAATATCACGAAATCACTTCTGATCCCGCCAATCTTGAAGCCATTAAAGAGGCTTTAAAGAAAAATAATATTCCGGTGGATACAGCTGAAATTACGATGATTCCTAACTCAACGATCCGTATCGTCGGAGCTGAAGCCAAACAATTGCTGGATTTAATGGAAGCGTTAGAGGAGCAAGAAGATGTTCAGAACGTTCATGCCAATTTTGATATTCCTGAAGAAGAATTGGAAAAAATTTCCCAATAAGCTATGATGATTGCAGGCGTTGACCCGGGGCTTAAAGCGACCGGCTATGGTTTTATCAAGCTTGAAGGCGGGCATATCAGGTTAATTGAAACCGGAACGATCGAACCCAAACAAAAAGATCTTATTCAAAATCGCATTCATAAAATCCATACGATCCTGACGAATCTAGTTGATCGATATAAGCCGGATATTTTTGTACTTGAAAAATTATACGCCCATTATAAACATCCCACGACCGCGGCGATTTTAGGCCACGCGCGGGGGGCCATTTGCTTGTTGTGCGCGCAAAAAGGAATTGAGCTTACCGAGCACAGCGCCAAGCGCATTCGTAAGGCGCTCACTGGAAACGGCAACGCCTCCAAGCTGCAAGTCAGGCGGATGGTCGCGCATCGGCTGAATGTGGATGAAACCAAATTGACCCTGGATGCCAGCGATGCTCTGGCCTTAGCGTTAAGTTATGTGCATTTACGTCAGTCAATAACTTTTAAGATATGATTAACAGGATCGTCGGTAAACTGATTGAAAAAAAAGAACAATCGCTTATTATTGGTAACAATGGTTTCTGTTATGAAGTTTTTGTGCCTCAGTGCGTCCTGGCTCGCATAGAAGAAACGATCGATCCGGAAGGTAATGTTCAGTTAATCACGTATTATTATTTTCAGATAGGCCCGGGCAGTGGCCTTCCGGTGTTAATTGGATTTATCAACGAAATTGAGCGCGATTTTTTCTTACGGTTTATTAAGGTCTCTGGGATTGGGCCCAAAGCGGCGGTCAAGGCTTTAGATAAACCCATTTCCGAGATTGCTCAAGCCATTGAAGAGGGGAATTTAAAATATTTAAAAAGCCTTTCCGGCATCGGCGAGCAGAGAGCTAAGGAAATTATTGCCAAGCTCCAAGGAAAAGTAGGCAAGTTCGGGCTGATTCAAGATAAGCGGATTAATCGCATTGAGAAAAGAATCATCCCCGACTGGCAGGAAGAGGCCTTAAGCGTTCTTCTGCAGCTTCAATATAAAAGACCAGAAGCTGAGGCGATGATTGAGAAGGCTTTACAGCGGTCAAAGGACATCACGAGCACAGAAGGACTTTTAAACGAGATTTATAAACAAAAGGTCAAGGCAGCATAAATCCTATTCGAGGATAAAAAAATGAGCGAACAAATTTTTAATATTCGGGGGATTATCGAAGCATTGTTATTTGTCAGTGAAAAGCCGGTGACTCTAGAACAAATCAAAAGTGTCTTAGGCGCCATCGGGGCGGCGGATATAAAGAAGACGATTGAAGATTTAAAGGAAGAATATGACCAGAAACAAAGCGGCATGACCGTCCAGGAAATTGCCGGCGGGTATCAGATGCTCAGCAACGCCCATTACGCGACGTATATCCGCAGCTTTTACAAAACCAAGCACAAAGAAAAATTATCCAAGCCTTCCTTAGAGGTTCTAGCCATTGCTGCCTATCGCCAGCCGGTGACGCGTTTGGACGTGGAACTTATTCGGGGAGTGAATTCCGATGGAATTATGACTAATCTTCTGGAGAAAGAATTGCTTAAGGTTGTGGGCAGAAAAGATGTCCCTGGCAAGCCGTATTTGTATGGAACGACGAAACAATTTTTAGAATATTTTGGATTAAGATCCCTAGAGGACCTTCCTAAGTTGGAAGAATTTCCGATGCTTGTCCCAGCTGTTGAGGCTTTAGAGCAGGCTCAAACATCAGAAAAAATAGCAAAAGAAACAGATATAGAGGGCACGGAACCACCAGCGCGCCAGAAGGTATTAGATCTTATCGAACAAGAAGCGGAAGAAAGCAAAGGTTTGGAGAAAAAAAAGGAAGAGAGTTAATAAAATGAGCATAGAAAATTTACGAAAAAGAATCGACGCGCTGGATAAAAAAATCCTCTCACTTCTCAATGACCGTGCCCAAATCAGCCAAGTGATCGGGCAGGATAAAGCCAAAAGTAAACAGCCGATTTACTCTCCCGATCGAGAGCAGATGATTTTAAGGCGTTTGAAGGAATTAAATAGCGGTCCTTTATCCGATGAAGCTCTTGAAGCGATTTATCGCGAAATTATGTCGAGCTCATTGTCTCTAGAGAAATTAAAGCACATTGCCTATTTAGGGCCCGAAGGCTCGTTCACGCATATGGCGGCGCAAAAAAAATTCGGCTCACAGGTGGAGTTTCGTTCTTGTAACAGTATCTCAGAAGTGTTCCAAAGAGTTGAGCAAAATGAGTGCGAATACGGAGTAGTGCCGGTTGAGAATTCAACGGAAGGGGCCGTTACGCACACCTTTGATTTGCTCATTGATTCCGAAATAAAGATTTGTTCGCAGGTATTGCTCAAGATTTCGCATAACCTTTTATCGAAATATAATTTGAGTGACATTAAATATATTTACTCGAATCCGCAGGCCTTTGGCCAGTGCCGTAATTGGCTTTTACAGAATCTGCCGCAGGCCGGCCAGATTTGGGTGCCTTCGACAACGCAGGCGGCCCAGCGGGCAGCCGTGGAGAAATGCTCGGCGGCCATCGCCTCGAGCCTGGCGGCGAAGGTGTATAATCTACCTATTATCCGACGAGATATTCAGGATATTGTGAATAATACAACGCGGTTTTTGGTTTTATCGACGCATGACGTGCTGCCAACGGGCAAAGACCGCACAACAATTCTGTTCTCGATTAAAGATCATGTGGGGGCACTGCACGCGATGTTGACGCCTTTCTTTGAGAATAAGATTAATTTAACCAAGATTGAGTCACGGCCTTCCCGTAAGAAAATGTGGGATTATTTCTTTTTTATTGATCTTGAAGGGCATCGTTTGGACAGACATGTCAAGCAGGCTCTGGATAAACTCGAAGGTATGTGTAAATATCTAAAAGTTGTCGGCTCCTACCCGGCGATTGAATAATCCAATGTCCCTAGTTCTTAAAAAAGCCATTCTGGATGTCAAGCTGTATGTTCCCGGCAGGCCCATTACCGAAGTCAAAAGGGAATTGGGATTAGAGGAGGTGATTAAATTAGCCTCGAATGAGAATCCCTATCCGCCGCCGCCTAAAGTTTTACAGGCGATTCAAAGGGCGGCGCGTGAGCTTAACCGCTATCCGGATGGGAACTGTTATTATCTGCGGGAACAGCTGGCTAAGAATCTTAAAGTTAACCCAAAGCAGCTGATTTTTGGCAATGGTTCCGATGAGGTCATTATTTTGGCGGTCAGAGGCTTTGTCAATGAAGGCGATGAGGTCATTATGGCCGCGCCTTCTTTTTTGGTTTATGAAATTGCCTCCAAAATTGCCGGGGCGGTGATTAAGGCTATTCCTTTGAGGGAAGATTTCTCCTACGATCTTTCTTGTATGCGGGCCTCAGTCAGTGAAAAGACGAAAGTGATTTTCTTAGGAAACCCTGATAATCCATCGGGAAAATATTTTACGCAAAAGCAAATGGAAGGCTTGTTAGAAGGCCTGCCTTCGTCAGTGCTGGTCTTAATCGACGAGGCTTATTACGAATACGTCGGCGCCAGAGATTATGTCAACTCCATCGAGCTTTTAAAAAAGTATAAGAATATTTTGATCACCCGCACTTTTTCCAAAATGTATGGATTGGCGGGCCTGCGGATAGGATATGGTTTAGGGGACGAAGAGATTATTTCCTATCTGAACCGTTTAAGAGAACCATTTAACGTGAATTCTTTAGCGCAGGCCGCGGCGCTGGCCTGTCTTAAGGATCAGGCGTATTATCAAAAGCTACTTAAAGAAATTAACGAAGAGAGGGCATTTCTTTACCAAAGCTTTAAAAAGTTACAGCTGGAATATGTAGAGAGCTGTACGAATTTTATCTTAGTCAAGATTAAAACAAAAGAAGCGTCGGTTGTTTCGCAAGCTTTATTGAAAAAAGGTATTATTGTCCGGGATATGTCGGTATGGGGATTAAAAAATTATATCCGGATCACCATTGGCACAAAAAAAGAAAATAAAAAATTAATAACAGCACTGGAGGAAATTGTATGATTGTTGTTTTAAAGAAGGATGTCACGGAAGATCAAATTAATCATGTAGTCGAGAAAATAGAGAAGTTAGGCCTTAAGGTAAACATCTCGCGCGGGACTGAGAAGACTGTCTTGGGCATTATCGGCCCGGAGGACGTGATCAGAGTCACTCCCTTGGAGGTTTTTCCTGGAGTTGAACAGGTGATTCCTGTCTTAGCGCCATACAAACTTGTCTCCAGGGAATTTAAGAAAGAAAATTCCGTTGTTAAAATTAATAACAAGGTTCAAGTGGGTGGCAAAAAAATCGCGGTGATGGCGGGCCCGTGTTCGGTGGAAAGTCTTAAAGGTTTAAAGGCTATCGCCAAAAAAGTTAAACAGGCCGGGGCAACCATTTTAAGAGGCGGGGCTTTTAAGCCGCGAACTTCTCCTTACGATTTCCAGGGGCTGGGGGAGGAAGGCCTTAAATATTTAGCCCAAGTCGGTAAAGAGCTTGAGATGGCGACGGTAACTGAGGTTATGGATCCTCGTCAGGTTGAGCTTGTTGCCAAATATTGTGATATCTTACAGATCGGCGCGAGGAATATGCAGAATTTCTCGCTTCTTAAAGAGGTAGGGAAGACCAGAAAGCCGGTTATGCTTAAAAGAGGAATCAGCGCCTTGGTCAATGAATGGCTGATGTCCGCGGAATATATTCTGGCTAACGGGAACTTCAACGTGATTTTGTGTGAACGAGGAATCCGCACCTTTGAGACGCTCACCAGAAATACTTTAGATATTAACGCCATTGCTCTGGTCAAAAAATTATCTCATCTGCCTATTGTCGTTGATCCCAGCCATGGAAGCGGTTATTGGGATCTGGTGGCTAATGGGGCCCGTGCCGCGGTCGCCGCCGGCTGTGATGCCCTTATGATTGAGGTTCATGATAACCCTCAAGAGGCTTTATCCGACGGCGCTCAGTCTTTAAAACCGGATAAATTTAGTTTTTTAATGAAAGATCTCAAAAAAATTGCCGTAGCGGTAGGAAGGACAGTGTAACCCTATGCTATTTCGAACTCAGATGTTTAGAAAGGTAACAATTGTCGGCGTTGGATTGATGGGAGGGTCGTTTGGCATGGCTTTAAAGAAGCAGAATCTGGCCAAAGAAGTCGTTGGGTTCTCGCAAAAAGAAACTTCCATTCAAGAAGCCATTAAACGAGGGGCGATCGATACCGGTTTTACGGAAATCGAGAAAGCCATTCCTCATTCCGAATTGGTTATTTTAGCGACACCCGTTGAGACGATGATCAAGCTTTTTCAGAAAATTAATCCTTATCTGGGACGGCATTGTATTGTCACCGATATGGGGGGAAGTAAGCTCGCCATTGTCGAGGCCGCTGAAAAACATCTGGCTTCGCCTTCTTTTTTTGTCGGTTCTCATCCTTTGACTGGATCAGAAAGACAAGGCGCGCAGAATGCCCGGGCGGATTTATTTGAGAACACACAGTGCATTATGACGCCCACAGCGAAGACCAATCCTTTTGCCAGAGAAAAAGTTAAACACCTTTGGACGAAGCTGGGAGCCAGGGTAAAATTTTTAACCGCTGACGAGCACGATGAGATTTTAGGTTTTGTGAGTCATCTGCCGCATTTGGCCGCCTTTGGCCTTATGACGAGTATCCCGGATAAATGCCTTGAATATGCCGCTCAAGGGTTAAGGGATACAACGCGCATTTCCGCATCTTCTCCTGTGCTCTGGAGTGAACTTTGTCTCTCTAATTCCAAAAATATTATCAATGCCCTGGATGATTTGGCCAAACAGTTCTCGTATTTTCGTAAGGCTATTCTCAACCGTGATGAAAGCGGGCTCACCGCTTATTTTACGAAGGCTAAGGAAAAAAGAGAGAAATTGTAACCGTATGCCTTCTAACCCTCAAGTTATTACCATCGATGGCCCGGCGGGCGCGGGAAAAAGCACGGTGGCGCGGCGGCTCGCTAAAATTTTAAAATTTTCTTACCTTGATACCGGGGCCATGTACCGGGCGCTCACCTTAAAGGCCTTGCGTCATAAAATTCCCCTGGAAAATGAAGATAAATTGGTTGAGCTGGCGCGTCAAACAACCATTGATCTTACCGATGGATCCCAAGGTGTAAAAGTTTTCTTAGATGCCGAAGATGTCAGTGAAGAAATCCGTTCACTAGAGGTGACGAATAACACTTTTTATATTGCCCGCTCGCCTAAGGTCAGAGAAATTATGGTAGGCTGGCAGAGGGAGATTGGCAAAAAGAGGGGAGTCGTCGCTGAAGGCCGGGATTTGGGCACGGTGGTTTTTCCTCAAGCTTTTCGTAAATTTTATCTTGACGCTAATCTCGAGGAACGCTCGCGCCGGCGCGTTAAAGAATTAAGAGACAAGGGCAAAGAAGTTAATGATGAAAGCCTTTTAAAAGATCTTAACGAGCGGGACCAGAAAGATATGACGCGTAAAGTCGGCCCTCTTAAAAAAGCCGAGGACGCGATTTTTATTGATTCGACGGACCTTTCTATCGATCAAGTGGTTGAAAAAATTTTAAGCTATATCAAAAGACAAGATGGATAAATCTCTTATTCGTAATTTTTCGATTATTGCCCACATCGACCATGGGAAATCGACCTTGGCCGACAGGCTTCTTCTTTTTAGCGGGGCCATCGATGAGCGTAAATTCAAGAATCAACTCTTGGATGACATGGATTTAGAGCGCGAGCGCGGCATTACGATTAAAGCCTCCGCCGTCAGGATCACCTACAAAGCCGATAATGGGAAGGAATATATTTTTAATTTAATTGATACGCCGGGGCATGTCGATTTCTCCTACGAAGTCGAAAAATCTTTAAAGGCCTGCGAAGGCGCGCTTCTTATCGTGGATGTCACGCAGGGAGTCGAGTCGCAGACGATTGCCAATTATTATCTGGCCATAGAAAATAATTTAGAAATTCTCCCGGTTATTAATAAAATCGATATTGTCAATATTGATGTAGATCACGCGAAACTAGAGCTCATTGAGATGCTTCATTTTAAAGAAAAAGATATTCAGCTTGTTTCCGCTAAAGAGGGAATCGGCATCAAGGAGATTTTTGAGAAAATTGTCGAATTTATTCCCTCTCCTTCGGGTGAGGATCAACGGCCCTTAGAAGCCCTTATTTTTGATTCAAAATATGATATTTATAAAGGCGTCATTATCTACGTGCGTTTGATGAATGGTGTCATTGAGAAGAATATGCGTATTAAGATGATGCATACGGATAAAACGTATACGATTGAAGAGATTGGCATTTTTAAGCCAGAAGCGGTGCCGGTGAAGGAATTGACCGCCGGTGAGGTAGGATATATTACCTGCAATGTCCATGAACCTCGAGAGGTTCAGATAGGCGATACGATTACGACCGTTGAAAAACCGGCCGATAAGCCTTTAGAAGGTTATCGAAAGCTAACTCCGCTAGTTTTCTGCGGTGTCTATCCAGAGAATACAAAAGATTTTATGGGCTTGCGCGAGGCCATTGAAAAATTGCGTTTAAGCGATCCGAGTTTTGTTTATGAACTTGAGACCTCGCAGTCTTTTGGGCACGGTTTCCGCTGCGGATTCTTAGGCCTTTTGCATATGGAAATTGTGCAGGAGCGCTTAGAACGGGAATATAATCTTAATCTGATTCTCACCACTCCCAATGTTCAATATAAGCTTCGTCTTAAAGATGGGCAAACAGTTTTTCTGGAGAGCCCCGCGGCTTTACCCGACAGCAGCCAACTCACGAGTATTGAAGAACCCTGCCTGACCGTCGCTATCTTAACGCCGGTGGCTTACATGGATCAGGTCATGGAACTCTCCAAGCGTAAGCGAGGAGTTTTCGTCAACAGTGATTATGTCTCGGACCGTATGCGGATTATGTTTGATATTCCTCTTTCCGAGGTCATCGTTGATTTTAACGACATGATTAAATCCATTACCCGCGGGTATGGCTCCATCGATTATAAATTTAAAGGTTATCAACCGTCCCAGATTACTAAATTAGATATCCTGATCAATGAAAAAGAGTGCGATGCCTTTTCCTGTCTGGTGCATAAAGAACGGGCTTATGAAAAAGGATTAGCGCTCGTGACCAAACTTAAGGAGTTAATTCCTCCTCAACTTTTTGAGATCAAGGTTCAAGCGGCCTGCGACGGGCGGATTATTTCAAGCGCGAAGATCAAAGCCATGGGTAAAAATGTCACGGCCAAGTGTTATGGCGGGGATATTAGCCGTAAACGTAAACTCTGGGAGAAACAAAAAGAGGGGAAGAAAAAACTCAAGCAGATTGGCAGTGTGGAAATCCCTCAGGAGGCGTTCTTAGCCGCCCTACGATTATAACTATGAAGCTTTGTACAACTACTAATTTGAGAAAACAAAGCGGAATATTGACTACCACAGTGTCATTGGTTAAGCAAAAGTCAATAAAAGGAGACAGATGAAAACTCGGGTACAGAATTTTTGGAAGAAACATAAGGCCGTCATCCGCGAATGGGCTGAATCGATTTTTATCGCCTTTATCCTGGCGATGTTTATCCGGACGTTTTTTATCCAGGCCTTTAAGATCCCCAGCGGCTCCATGCGCATGACCCTCATCGAGGGCGACCGTTTGATGGTCAATAAACTGCGTTACGGCCCGAAGGTTCCGTTCACCAAAAAAAGGATTCCAGGATTGACACAGCCCAAACGCGGGGATGTGATTGTTTTTGTGTATCCGGAAGACCCTAAAAAAGATTTTATTAAGCGTCTGATTGCCTTAGGCGGGGAGACGGTTGAAATTAGGGATGGGCATATTTATATTAATGATGAGATCTTCAATGATCCTCGCCTTGATCACTTGTATTATTACAACCAAGGAACTTACGGAGAGGAAGGGGAGAAAGTCAAAGTGCCTGAAGGTTCTGTTTATGTCCTGGGGGACAACAGCGCCTCCAGCCGTGACAGCCGTTACTGGGGATTTGTCCCGAATGAGAATATTGTCGGACGGGCAGAATTTATTTATTGGCCGCTTAACAGGATGAGGGTGATAAAATAATGGGATGGTTAAATTTTTTTATTATTTTATTAATTCCTTTATTAGTGAGCTGTCAGAGCGCGCGAGTGCCGCAGACAAAAACAGAAAGCCAGGAGGAGGCCATTAGTGCCATCCATTCGGTGGCGGAGGCGTTAAGCACAACCGAAGCGGCCGTTGTCAAATATTGTCCCATTGATGGCAAACACTTTGCTCCTCATTTAAAAATGTGTCCCGAGCATAACGTCTTATTAGAAGAAATGAAAGAATGATGCCTTTAACTTTTGCCAATAAGATCACCATCTGCCGCATTGTCCTGGTGCCATTTTTTATCGCCACGGTTTTGTACTATTCCCCGGAGAAAGAATATCTGCGATATTTAGCTTTAGGAATTTTTTTGTTCGCGGTCATCTCCGATGTTGTTGACGGTTATATCGCGCGCACCCGTCATCAAAAAACAAAAGCAGGCGCGGTTCTCGATCCCCTGGCTGATAAAATTCTTTTGATGAGCGCGTTTATCTGTCTTTCTATCATAGGCGTTTCTTTGGAGAATATTCGCCTGCCCATGTGGCTGGTGGTGGCCGTGATCAGCCGTGATGCTATTTTATTATTGGGGACTTTGATTATGCATCTTTTGCACATTGATTTTCCCGTTGATCCCACCCGCTGGGGTAAGGCGACAACATTCTTTCAGATTGTTTGCGTATTGGGTATTTTGCTTCAATGGTCTTTTTCTCAGGTGTTTTGGTATGTAACCTTAGGCGTAACTCTTGTTTCAGGAATCGACTATATTCGTAAGGGTATTAAAATTCTCAATCTTCACAGTTCCGTGAATATAAAATTATGATTATTTTAGGAATTCTTATAAGCTATTTATTAGGCTCTATCCCAACGGCATATATTTTCGGAAAGCTGTATCGCGGAATTGATATCCGTGAATACGGTTCAGGGAATGTGGGTGCCACCAATGTTTTTCGTGTATTAGGGAAAGGGCCGGGCAGTATTGTTCTTTTTATGGATGTTTTAAAAGGGCTCCTTGCGGTTAGCGTTTTGGCGGACATCCTCGGTTTAGAGCTTATCTGGCAGCGTTTGGTATTGGCGTTAGCTGTTGTCAGCGGCCACAACTGGACCATCTTTTTGAAATTTAAGGGAGGTAAAGGTATCGCGACCAGCTTAGGCGTCCTTATTGCCTTGAGCCTAGAGATTGCCTCGGCGCGCCCGGTGTTTCTCTTCACCATGGCTGTCTGGTTTTTAGTTTTTCTCTTAAGCGGCTTTGTATCGCTCGCCTCTATTTTAGCGGCACTGTGCCTTCCCCTTATTATGGTGCTTACTAACCAGCCCTTTGAAATCACTTGCCTGGGAATTGTATTCTGCGTTTTTGTTGTCCTGCGCCATCGGCCTAATATCCGCAGGCTTTTATTAGGCCAGGAATCCCGCGTAACCTTGCCTTTCTTGAAGAAGAAATGATCTTCTCGTAAATGAATTAAAAATAAATATTGGTAATTTTTTGGCCTTGCCCCATTATCCTCGTCGAGGATTCCCAAAGAAAGCGTTTTCTCCAAACCGCCTCCAGCCCCTTGTTTGGTCAATTGTGGATGTTATAATTTTAATAGAAAACATAATAGGCACGCCATGCCTGACAAAGGATAAATCCATGAAAGAGATATTAATCAACAGAATATGTGACCAGAAAAGAAAAGCAAAATTTTTAAGCATAGGCCAGGAGACACAGGATAATGAAAGTGCCACCTCCGTGCGGAAGAATTTTGTTTATATGCTTTTCCCAATGCGTGAAAATCCAACTTCTCTCAACCCGCCACAGATTTATATAAGAAAGGAGTTTGATCATAAAAACAAGGTTGAACGGTTTTCTTTCCGAGTGAAGGGGTGTTTTTTTATTACCCATCAAGGGCAGTTATTTAAGGTAAGATTTCGGCATTGTTTGAATATTGAAATTGCCTGGAAACATTCAATTTTCTCCCCCAAAAAGTCAGCAGTTCTGACGTAATGTAAGGGCCGGGTCGTTACCTGGCCCTTGCATTAAATTCAGGGGAATAGATAAGCGAAAAGGATTATTTTCCTTTTCGCTTTTTTTGTTTTCATTTTATGTTAAAATAGGAAAACTTATTATTGACCTTTGCTTAACCAATGACACTGTGGTAGTCAATATTCCGCTTTGTTTTCTCAAATTAGTAGTTGTACAAAGCTTCATAACAGGGGAGGGGAAGATGAAAAATTTATTTTTTATAATCGTTTTTTCCGTTTTTTTGGCAGGATGCGCGACAACCCAGCAGCCCAGCGCTTTAAACCAGCTGCAAATCCAAGTGGCTCAATTAGAACATCAGTTACAAAAAAATGATCAGGAAATGAGTGATTTAAAATATCAGGTCGATGAATTATCCCTGCAGGCAGGAGAGTTAGATAATGTTTCTGCCCAGAGTCCGACCTTGGAAATTACCAAAGATACGGAAATTCCTTCTGCCGCTGATTTACCTAAAGATGAAGAACGTATTATCCGCGTGGCGGTCAACCCTCAAGATGTCCAGTTGGCCTTAAAGAATGCCGGTTATTATGCGGGAAAAATTGACGGCAAAGTAGGGGCTCAGACAAAACAAGCGATTGCTCAGTTCCAGAAAGAGCACGGGCTTAAAGATGACGGGATTGTCGGGGAGAAAACCTGGTCGCAGCTGCAAGGATATTTGGCTGAACCCGCAAGTAGCTTTTAGATTGTTGGGTTATGGATGCTTCTATGGTGAACAATAAAGGACAATTAACCGAAAAACAAAAGCGGGTTTTAAAATTTATTTATCAAACCATTTCCCGTAACCGTTTGCCTCCCACGATTCGCGAGATTGCCAAACAATTTGGATTTAATTCGACCGGCACAGTTCGGGATTATCTTAAAGCGCTCGTCCACAAGGGATATATCAAAGTAAGTCCGCATAAATCCCGGGCCATTGAACTGGTGAGGGAAGCGATATTTTCTATTCCCATTCTCGGAGGAGTCAGGGCCGGGCTGCCGGCGGTGGCGGTTGAAGATGTCGAAGGGTATTTAAATTTAGACAGCCTCTTTTTGGCCGATGAGGAATCTTTTGTGCTGCGCGTCAAAGGAGACAGCATGAACGGCGCGGGTATTTTGCCCGATGATCTGGTAGTCGTTAAGAAACAAAACATGGCCCAGACCGGAGAGATTGTCGTGGCTTTGAAGGGAGAGGAGGCCACGGTTAAAATTTTAAGGCGCCGCGATAACAATTATTATTTGGAAGCGGCCAACCCAGCCTATCCCCCTATCTCCATCACTGATGATGTGTCCATCCTTGGAAAAGTAATCAATGTCATCAGAAAACTCTCATAAAAAAGGTTTGTGAATATGCTGGTAAAAAATATTCAGACCATATTTAATTTTTTCAGCAATCACTTTGAACTTATTTTATATATAAACCTGGCTTGTATTGTTGTCGGGTTTCTTCTTTTTATCGCCGTCCAGTTCAGTGACGCGGCCTTTCGTTCGCGCGTGTACGCGCTTGCGGCGAATGTTTTTGTCGTTTCTGTTATTACTGCTCAAGGGTCCATGATGTTTTTAAGCCTCTGCGTTTACTGGGCTAATTACCAGCCTTCCGTCAAAGAAAAAAAATTTGTGGATCAAATCATTCTTACCACCCAATGGGCGCAGTTGGATACGCCGCTGTATTATATTCAGGCAGATACATTGCGCTCAATGACGGTTGGTGATCGTCAAGAAAAAGAAATATTTAAAGCGAAAAATCCTTTACGGGAATATCATTTCTCTCCCAACGGAAAATATTTACTAGCCGTCGGCCTTAAAGAGTTATATCTGGTGGATATCCAAGCCCAAAAATTTGAAACAATTGATTCCCTGTTTCTAGAGGAGCCAGCTTCCCCGCCTATTGAAACAGAAGGAGAAGTCAGCAAGAGCCACCCGCCCCGCGGGGCGATCCACGGTGTCCGCTGGGCGCCGGACAGTCAAAAATTTTGTTATGAAACTTCTCTCTGGACACCGTTTTCTTCTCAGGAGCGTATTTATGTTTATTCTATTCCTGATCAAAGAAAAATAGAAATTAAAAGTCCCGCGAGGCGGATTTCCTCTTTGTATTGGGACCAACAGGGAGACAATCTTTATTATCTTTATAACGAGGCTAAGGATACCTCGGTGTCTTCTTATTCCTATGAGATAAAAATATTTCGTATTCCTGTCGAGAAAGAAGGGAAGTTTTTCGTTTCCCCCAGCCCGCAGTTTGCGGCGAGCATTTTGAGTGATCAATCATCGCTGCCGCTGGATAATTTAAAGGTAAGAGGAATAGAATTTTTTCTTAAAGGCGATGAATTATCGTTTGAGCGCTCAACGCATAAGTCTTTATTCGCCGCGCCTTCACTGAAATTTGAACCTTCCGTGGATTTATCCAGGGCAGATCCTTCTCGCCTGGCGTATCGTTTCTGGAAAAAGGGCAAAGATTTTTTAAATTCATTTGTTTCGATCGACAGTCCCATTATTATGTCGGTTGCCTCGGAAAGAGGGAAAGCCCTTGGAATCGATCAGGATGATTATTTATACTATATTCATAATCAGTGGTTTAGGAAAAGATTGTTCAAAATTCCACGTGAACCGCTGATCAGTGAGGCTCCGCGGTATCCTTACAAAGGGGGAGAACCGGTTATTTATAATATCCGCTGGCTTCCCGGCGGCCGTTATGTGATTTTAGAGCATAAATATATGGGAGTTTTTATTCTGGATCCTTACAGCGGTAAAATAGGAAACATTGTAGGGCTTCAAGGAGAGGCCATCGGCTGGTTTGAGGAGATTAATTCTACGCTCAAATGAAAAAAATATGGCTTAATGCCGTCCTGATATTTTTTCTATCCGGGACATCCTTTGCCCAGGAGCTCACTGTGGCGGTTGCCGCTAATGCCGCCTATCTTTTTGAAGACTTAAAAAAGATTTTTGAGGAGCAGACAGGAATAACTCTGCAATCCGTTGTTGGCTCATCGGGAAAATTGAGCGTGCAAATTGAACATGGGGCGCCTTTTGATATTTTTATTTCCGCGGATATGGAATATCCAGAAACTCTTTACAAGAAGGGGATGACTTACAATACTCCAAGAATTTATGCTTACGGCACGTTAGTGTTGTGGACAATGAAGGATATAAATTTGTCGCGAGCAATACAAGTACTCACCGATCCAAAAATTAAAAAGATTGCCATAGCCTCGCCTCAAACAGCGCCTTACGGCCGAGAAGCGGTTAACGTCCTTAAGTATTACGACCTTTATTCCAGGGTTAATGAAAAATTGGTTTACGGGGAAAGCATTGCTCAGGTCAATCAATTTATTGTCTCGCAAGCGGCGGATGTAGGATTTACCGCCAAATCGGTGGTCATGGCGGCGGGCATGAATAATCAAGGCCTGTGGATTGAGATTGAAAAAGAGGCTTATGAGCCAATCGCTCAAGGGGTGGTAATTCTTAAGAACGCTCAAGGACAAAAGCTAGAACCTGCTCAAAAATTTTTTGATTTTCTTTTTTCTGAACCGGCCGCGGAAATTTTTAAAAAATACGGGTATATCTTGCCCCAGGAGGCTTTTGAGAATTAGTTGATTCTCGCGGGTAAATAGGCTATAATTAAGCCTTCTAAAATTAAGGATTAAGCTAAAAAATACAAGGAGGGTTGTATGCATAAATATATTTTTTCAGGCTGGTTACTTATTATTCTTGTCGGCTGTACGACATCTCAGAAAGCGGCTACGGTAGGAGGCTTGGGCGGGGCAACGGTGGGCGGCATTATCGGGCATCAAACAGGCGATGATTTAACCGGGGCAGCCATTGGTGGTGTGGTAGGAGCCGTAGGAGGGATGGTTGTCGGCGAGCATATGGATAAAAAATTCTGCCCGCAGTGCGGCAAGCATTATACCGAGGATGTGAAATTCTGTCCGACAGACGGCGCTGAGCTTAAATATATTGAGAAATAAAATAAAAAATCCGCGTAAAGGAGAGCAACATGGGGAAAGTGATATTGAATCAGAATTTAAACTTAGAGAAAATAGGGATCAGGGAGTGGCAGGACATTTATTATAACCTTTCTTATGATGAGTTTTTTAAGCATGAAACCGATCCGTCTCTGGAAGGGTATGAAAAGGGCCAGGTGACGGAGTTTGGCGCCGTTGCCGTTGATACGGGCCGTTTTACCGGGCGATCTCCGCAGGATAAATATATCGTTGAGGAAGATTCGTCTAAAAACACAGTCTGGTGGGCCACAGGGAAATCTTCCGGCCCGGATAATAAACGGCTTTCTCAAGAGGCGTGGAACGCGCTTAAAGAGGTTTGCTTAAAGCAGCTTAACGGCAAGAAATTATACGTGATGGATGGTTTTTGCGGGGCTAATCCTGACACGCGTTTATCCATTCGGCTGGTTACCGAAGTGGCCTGGATGGCGCATTTTTTTAAGAATATGTTTATCCGCCCGACGGAAGAAGAATTAAAAAATTTTCATCCCGACTGGACTATTCTTAATGCCTGCAAAACAAGCTTTCCTGATTTTGCCAAACATAATATGCGTTCAGAAGTTTTTGGCGCGTTTCACATCAAAGAACGCATGACCTTAATCGGCGGCACGTGGTACGGCGGAGAAATCAAGAAGGGGATTTTTTCGATTATGAATTATTTCCTTCCCTTAAAAGGGATTGGTTCGTTTCACTGTTCAGCTAATATGGGAGAGAAAGGTGATACCGCTTTATTTTTCGGTCTTTCGGGAACCGGTAAAACTACTCTTTCGACGGATCCTAAGCGAAAGCTCATTGGCGACGATGAGCATGGCTGGGATAAGGATGGAATATTTAATTTTGAAGGCGGCTGTTACGCCAAATGTATTGGTTTAACCCGCGAGCGGGAGCCGGATATTTATGACGCGATCAAACGCGATGCCTTGCTTGAAAATGTTGAGGTTGATAGTAACGGTAAGTTGGACTTCTCTTCCAAAAGAAAAACGGAGAACAGCCGCGTTTCCTATCCGATTTATCATATTAAAAATATTGTACAGCCTGTCTCAAAGGGGCCGCATCCTAATACCGTCATTTTTCTTGCCTGCGACGCGTATGGTGTCTTGCCGCCCATTTCCAAATTAACCAAAGAACAGGCCATGTATCATTATTTAAGTGGTTATACGGCAAAGGTCGCCGGGACAGAACTAGGTGTGACCGAGCCCAAGGCAACATTTTCGGCCTGCTTTGGAAAGGCATTCTTACTTCTTCCTCCTATCCAATACGCGGAAATCCTCGCTAAGAAAATGGAAGAACACGGGACCACAGCCTATTTGCTTAATACCGGCTGGGTTTCCGGTAAGTATGGGGTCGGTTACCGAATCGCGATTAAAGATAACCGCGCCGCTATCGACGCTATTTTTAACGGCAGTTTAGAAAAGGCTGGATTTGAAAACATGCCGATTTTTAATCTGCAGATTCCCAGAGCTGTTCCAGGTGTTGATTCTAAAATATTAAATCCCCGCAATATGTGGGCCGACAAAGAAGAGTATGATCGAACAGCCAGGAAACTTGCCGAGATGTTTGTCGAAAATTTCAAGAATTTTACGGACACGGAATTAGGGAAAAAATTAATTCAAGCAGGGCCGGTGTTGTAATTTTTTACGGAAATATATTTATGCCGCGAAGATTAAAATTATCCAAGGCCAGGGCCACCTTTTTGATTTTAATACTTTCGATTGGTTTCATTCTGGGCGGCCGAGTTTTTCTTTCTGCGAAACAGTCCTCCTCCGAGGATTTTTCTCCCCGAGTCAAGGGGAACGAAAGTGCCCCTATCCAAATTATTGAATATATTGATTTTCAATGTCCCGCCTGCGCCAAAGGCGCTAAATATTTAAAAAAGGTCATCGAAGAAAATCCTCAAAAAATTCATCTGGAGATGAAATATTATCCTTTGTCCATGCATAAGCATGGGTTTATCAGCGCGTATTACGCCGAATGCGCCGCCCGTCAAAGCCGGTTCTGGGCTTTTCAAGATTATTTGATTGAAAAGCAGGATTACTGGGCGCCGATGATTGATCCCAAGCCCACCTTTGACCTTTTCGCGGAATGGTCGGGCCTTGATTTAAAAGCGCTTAAAAATTGTTTGGAAGATAAAAGTGTTGAAGAATTCGTTTTAAAGAGTAAAGCGGAAGGAAAAATTTTAGGAGTGCGCAGTACCCCCACGTATTTTATTAATGAAAAAATGTTTGTCGGACAGGAACAGTTAACAGCAGAAATAACGAGGCTTTTAAATGAAGGAACAAAAAATTAATTTATTTGTTGCCTGCCGGTTTCTCATTGGAGTTTTTTTTATTGTCTCCGGCGCTCACAAGCTATTAAGTCCTCAGGGAAATTTTCTTTATGTTGTTCAAAGCTACGATATTTTACCATCGGCTTTAGAGAAACTTGCCGCCGCGATGGTTCCTTGGGTGGAATACCTGACGGGAATATTTATTGTTTTAGGCCTGTGGCTAAGACCCGCTCTCCAGGGGTTACGTCTTCTTTTAATTGTTTTCATTCTCATCGTCAGTCAGGCCATTTTACGCCATCTTCCTTTAGAGGAATGCGGCTGTTTTGGCGAATTATTCTCACTCCCATTGAGAACCGTCCTCTTCATGGATACAGCGTTGCTTTTATTTGCCAGTCTTCTAGTAAAAAATATTGAAAAGATCAAAAGCTTGAGTTTGGATTCGCACTTTGAGATAAAATGATCCAAACACTCTTTTTTTTGCTCAAGAGCACTGTATTTTTACTCATGATGGGAGGTTTTGTGATGATGTCCTCCTTTGCCTCTGGAGATTCAAAGGTCAAACGCCCGAATGTCAGCGGCCAGTTTTATCCCGCCGACCCCAAAGAACTGAGCCGCGAAGTAGACGGATTTATTCAAAAGGCCGCCGTTGAACCCCAAAATAGACACATCGATATTGTGATTGCCCCTCACGCCGGATATTCTTATTCCGGAGCCGTGGCCGGGTATAGTTTTAAAGCGGTCAGCCAGAATCAATATTCGACCATTGTCATTTTAGCTCCGAGCCATTTTGTGGGATTCGAGGCGATTTCTGTCTGGGATGAAGGCGCTTTCGAAACGCCTTTGGGCAGGGTGGAGGTGGACGAGAGCTTTACTAAGAAATTAATTTCCGCTAATAAAAGTTTCTATTTTTATCCGCAAGCCTTTGCCAAAGAACATTCCCTTGAGGTCGAAATCCCTTTCTTACAGAAAACTTTTAAAGGTTTCAAAATTGTCCCGGTCGTGATGGGGCAGCCTGAGTTTGAAACCTTGAAGGCTTTTGCTTCCAGCTTAAAGAAGATTATCGGCAATCGTCAGGATGTTCTGATCGTCGTCAGTACCGATATGTCGCATTATCATCCTGACAGTGTCGCCCGTCAGATGGATTTTCAAGCCCTGCATCTGATTAAGGAATTAAAGGTCGAGGAGATATGGCAGCAATCACAGGCTCGGAGAATTGAGATGTGCGGATTCATCCCGGTCACCACAGCACTTTTGTATGCTAAAGAACAAGGCCTAAATCAAGTGGAGGTTTTACGCTATACGAATTCCGGGGATGTAACCGGTGACCTCGATCAAGTCGTTGGTTATTCTTCCGTGATTATTTATAAAGGAGAAGGGAATAACTCTCCTCTGCAAGAAAAAAAAGCACAAGAAGATGATTCGCTCAATTTATCCCAGAAACGCCGTCTTATAGAAATCGCTAAAAGCACAATTAAAGAATATGTCACGGCCGGGAATGTTTTACAATTCAAAGAAAATGATCCCAGGTTAAATGAGGAGAAAGGCGCTTTTGTCACCATTCATAAGGCGGGGAATTTGCACGGCTGTATCGGCAATATTATCGGAGGTGGCCCTTTGTATTTGACGGTGAGAGATATGGCTATTGCCGCTACCGAGGATGAGCGTTTTGTGAAAAATCCTCTTAAACGCGAAGAATTAAAAGATATTGAGATTGAGGTTTCCGTCCTCTCAAAGCCGCGCGCGGTTAAAGACATTAAAGAAATCAAGCTGGGGACTCACGGGGTTATTTTAAGTCAAGGGCGGCATCACGGTGTATTTCTGCCGCAGGTAGCAACGGATACCGGCTGGAGCAAAGAAGAATTTCTCTCCCAGCTATGCGCCCAAAAGGCCGGCCTTCCCCCCGATGCCTGGAAAAATCCGAAGACAAAAATCGAGATTTTCACCGCCGATGTATTCTCAGAAAAGGATCTCAGAGAGTAAAAATATTTTAAGAAATTTTCCCATGAATAGCTCACGCCAAAGGAATATTTACATTGCTATTTTTGTCAGCCTCTTTATTTATTCCACTGGAGAATATTATTCATTTTATTGAACAAAGACGTTTGTTTAACCAGGAGCGAAAACGCAAATATCCTTTTGTGCTGCTTTACGACGGTAACTGCCAATTTTGTCTGGGGAGTATTCAAAAATTGAAAGTGATGGATATTTTTAACACTTTAAATTACGTAGATTTGCACACTGTTGAGGATTTTAAGGCCATGCATCCGGAACTGACCAAAGAAATGGCTTTAAGCCGATTGCATCTTATCCTGCCGGATGGTAAAATATACAAAGGATTCGGAGTTTTTCAGCGGTTGAGTCTTTTAATGCCAATGCTGTACCCTTTGAGTTTGCTCTTTTATTTTCC
>Ga0082335_1001741_pt1 | contig 44059 bp, 36 predicted proteins | sample Subgrocontami58m_FD_72375 | JGI IMG/M metagenome (GOLD analysis project Ga0082335, IMG submission 72375) | Subsurface groundwater microbial communities from S. Glens Falls, New York, USA - GMW37 contaminated, 5.8 m (SPADES assembly) (version 2) ...
TGACAAACAGTTCCCGCCGCAGACGTTTCAAGCTTTTCTGCCGCCTGCAATACCAGCACTTCCGATATCCTCTTCTCGTCCGGTATGACTTGCGGTGTCCGCAGAATACGCACTTCCTTCCAAGCAAAAAAGACGTCAGACATCGATTTTCAACATTTTTCAGCATAACCATTGATGAAGTATATCATCAGTGGTTACGAAACCGTATAATTACCTATTTTTGCATTAGAAATATTTCATTATGCAAAGTATCGTCGCGAGTTATAAGATCTATTTGGATAGTAGCCCTGTTAGGACTTGTATTTACATCATGGTTTGTAGCCGTGCTGTCTGGATTTTACAGTCCGGGCTGTTCCTATTTGGTCGCAAAAGATATTTTCACGGGGAGAATAACAGCTTACTGTACTATTCCTCCCTGGCATACGGCAATCATCGGGGAAGAGGAGTCTAGGAAAATACGCGATGACTGCTTTAACCGAAAATCAGAATTTTATGAACAAAATTCTGGTTTTTGTGACTTTTATCAACGCTTTCATTTCAATGGAGATTGGACAAAGGGACCGAATCCATAATTCTTGAAGCGCAACTCGTAGAGTTGTAAGAGTATGCCGCCAAAGAAAAACTTGTCCCGATTTTGTCTCCGCAAAACGGAGCAACAAAATCGAGGATGATGAAATCGGGAAAATTGTCATCGGCATAGCCGAGTCGCGCTTGCAGATGGGACTTCCTCGCCCCATTAGATAGAGCTTTGCTCATCTAATGGGGCGAAATGCGCCTGCACTGAATTTATTGAAGGGTTCGGACTAATTCAAGAATACTGCATATCAAAGAAAGAGCCCCTCTTGGGGCTCTTTGCATTTTTTCCGCTGACTCTTAGAGTAGGAATATGCCTATTTTGTTAAACACACCCATTGAAAGCGTTGCTAGGGTTCACCGCCGGATTATTCCGGCATTAAAGCGCCTCGGGATTCGGACGCTCCGCGATTTGCTGTTTCATTTTCCGTCGCGCTACGACGATTTTTCGAATGAAAAGGATATTGCGGGGATTTTTCCGGGAGAGACGGTGACTGTGCGTGGCGTGATAGAAAAAATTTCTGTCCACCGGACGTTTCGGAAACGAATGGCGCTTACCGAGGCGGTTGTTCGCGATGAAACCGGGAAAATAAAGGCGGTATGGTTTAATCAGCCCTTTCTTGCAAAAAATCTGAAAGAGGGTTTTTTGATCCGGCTCTCCGGAAAAGTAGCGAAGGGCCCTGGCGGGATGTATCTTCAGAATCCTTCGTACGAGCGCGTGGGCGAGCGCGAGCGCGCGATTCATCCCGTTAGAAGTCAGACGCCAGAGGCGTCTGCCGATGCGCTTGTTTACCCCGTTAGAGATGAAATCTCTAACGGGGCAGGTCGGACTTCTAACGGGATTCATACCGGAGGGCTTGTCGCGGTCTATCCAGAAACGCAGGGAATCACGTCTCGGTGGCTCCGGTATCTTGTTTCAAATTTTATCAAGCTTCGACAGAATCTTGCTGATCCGATTCCTCTGGATATTCTCAAGCGGAATAACCTTCCACGGCTTTCCGAGGCCCTCTTCGCAATCCATTTTCCAAAGACGCAAGAGGAGGCGCGCGGGGCAGATCGTCGGTTCGTGTTCGAGGATCTCTTTATGATCCAGCTCCGCGCGCTTCGGGAGCGTAGCCGCCTCAAAGAAAAACGCGCGCCGGAAATCCCCCTCGACATTCCTCTTGTTAAAAAATTCGTCGCCTCGCTTCCGTTTTCTCTTACCGATGCCCAGCGTCGTTCTTTATGGGAGATTGCAAATGATCTTGTAAAGCCCTCCCCCATGAATCGGCTTTTGGAAGGCGACGTTGGCTCGGGAAAAACTGTTGTCGCGGCCGCGGCCGCGCTTCTTGCGGTGAAAGCCGGGTATCGCGCGGTTTTCATGGCGCCCACGGAAATTCTTGCGCGCCAGCATTTTGCGACGCTCGGAAAATTGCTAAAGCCGTTTTCGATTTCTGTCGGATTTCGCACGGGTGCCGAAAAGCGATTTTCTGATGCCCAAATTGTCGTTGGGACGCACGCGCTCATCCAAAAACATATTTCTTTTGAGAATTTGGGGCTTGTGGTGGTGGATGAACAACATCGCTTTGGAGTCGCTCAACGCAGCGCGTTGAGCCGCGGACATACGCGGACAGAAATACCGCGGACATACGCGGACACTGGATTATCGCAGACCGACGCGGATAGGTTGCTTTACGAAGATATTACATACAAAATCCGAGGATGTGCATTCCGGGTAAAAGATGAAATCGGTCTAGGACACAAAGAGTCGATCTATCAAAAAGCGCTTGCAGAAGCATTCAGAATCGCAGGGCTTCGCTTTGAACAGGAAAAACGGATAGACATTTTATATCACGGGAAAAAAGTTGGTACCTATCAACCCGATTTTATAGTCGAAGACAAAGTGATGGTCGAGCTAAAAGCATTACCGTTTCTTGGACAAACCGAGGTAAAACAAGTATGGCAATATACAAAAGGATTACCTTATAAGTTGACACTCTGTATAAATTTTGGACCGCAAGAGGTAACAATTCGAAGAATTGTTTATGATACAGCGCGTCCGCGTGGGTCCGCGGTTAACGAAGAGGGTCTGCGTGATTCCGCGCTTGTACCTCATTTTTTGAGTATGTCGGCGACTCCGATTCCGAGAACGCTCGCGCTTTCGATCTACGGCGATTTGGACCTTTCTATTCTTGATGAAATGCCGAAATCGAGAAAGCCCGTCGCAACAGAAATCGTTGAACCCGCAAAGCGGGAATCGACGTATCAATTTATTCGCGAAGAAGTGAAAAAGGGGAGACAGGTGTTTGTAATTTGCCCGCGTATCGAAACACCATCAACGAATAGCGAATCAGTTACGAATATGCGAATGAGCGAATTACAAAAACGGATATGGGAGGTGAGAGCGGTCAAAGAGGAATACCGAAAATTGAAAGACGGAGTGTTCCCCGGTTTTCGTGTTGAAATGCTCCACGGAAAGATGAAGTCAAAAGAGAAAGCGGCGGTTATGGAACGGTTTAAGGACGGCGAAATTGACGTTTTGGTTTCAACGTCAGTCGTGGAAGTAGGCGTTGATATTCCGAATGCGTCCGTCATGATGATCGAGGGCGCGGAGCGTTTCGGCCTTGCACAATTGCATCAATTTCGCGGTCGCGTCGGCCGGGGGGCCGAACAGTCATATTGCTTTTTGTTTCCTACCGAGGACGGCGCAGCGTCGCGACGACTCCGTGCGGTCCGCGATGCAAAAAGCGGGTTTGAACTTGCCCAAAAAGATTTGGAAATCAGAGGCCCGGGAAATATGTTCGGCGTTGAGCAATCCGGTTTTTCCCAGCATGCGTTAAAGGGGATTATGGACGCGGAGCTTGTGCGCGCGGTCAGACGCGAGGCAATTGAGCTTTTGAAGACGGATCCTGATTTGCAAAATAATTCCGCGCTCGCGCAAAGAATCGAAGAAATGGAAGAAGAGGTGCACTGGGAATAATGTTCGATCGGCCTTCGGCCTCGTTCAAATCGATAGAGTCGTTCAAAACGTTTTGAATGATTTCGACGTCTTTAACGAGCGGAGCGATCTAACGAGTCCCGCCTTTGGCGGGACGATCTAACGTGTTTAACATTTCTAACTTTTTTTACCCTTCGGCGTCCGCCAAAATCCGAGACGTTTGCCAATCATCAAGCGCGTCTGCGCTTCGATTCCGGGAATTGCGCCGAAAAGCGTTCCGGTGATGGGAATAAAAAGCCATTCTAAAAGCAGCCACCATTTCCAGTGGTACGGCTTTTTTTTCGGCCGCGTGGGAAGAAGCACCAAAGACACGACTGCAGAAAACGCAAGGCCGATCATAGCGGTCGTCATTAGGATCTGCGTTATTTTTGGAAGATTGTGTGCAAGTACGGTTGTTGAAAATTCTTCTTTTCCCAAAAACGGGGGAAGCCATCCGAGCGCAAGAATCATGATCGAATTGGTGGACAAAGACCAAAATCCTTCCATTTGGTCGAAAATATAAAAAAGTTTTTTCCGGAACGCAATTTTTTTCGTTCGCGCGAATCGGTAGATTATGTAGGGAATATTTTCCACGCCCCAGACCCAGCGGCGGTGCTGTTTGTAGATATTGATCACTGTTTCTTTGAATGAGGGCGCGAGATTTGCATCCATGGAAACCGGATAGTAGAGCGGAACCACGCGCCAGTTGCCGTCATAGTGAAACAATGCCTGCCAGAAGATTCGCGAATCCTCGGATACTATATGCGTATCCCAAAACCCGATTTCAACGAGGGATCGAAATGGCATTGAGTGCGATGAGAATGTGACGAGCCGCTCTGGCCGCGACTGCTGTACCATCTGCCAAAACGTATCCGAAGTCGCAACCACCCGAGAAAGCGCGGACGCGTCCCAGATATTATTGTGGTACACCGGTATGGGCTGGTAGGAGGCGCGAAGCGGATTTTTCTCCGTGAGATATTTATAGCTCGTGATTGCAAAATAATCCGGATAAACCTGGGTATCGGAATCAAGAGAGGAAACAATAATCCGTTCGTACGGAATTTGGAGTTCGTCAATTCGTTTTTTTGCTTCGCGGCCGGCCCATGCCGCGTTTGATCCTTTGCCCGGGATTTCGCCCGGGAGATCAGCCGGGTGCGCGGCAATAAAAAAGGCGAAAAATTCGTGTCCGAATTCTTCTCGTATTTTCTCCGCGGCTTTTTTGTCCTCTTCTCCTCCGCGCTCTTCAATGCCGAGAACAATGATCATTTTTTTGTTCGGCCAGGACGAGGTGAGGAGCGCGACAATACTTGAACGAAGCACGTCGTAGGGTTCCCGATACGCGGGAAGAATAACGAGATGTAAAAGATCCTCCCATGAGCGTACGTGTACTTGCAGTTCGGGCGCTGGCGCGATTTCCGGATTGCGGACTCGTTCCATCCATGAAATTTTTAAGTTTTTCCTCATGGCGCCGTAGGATGCCCCGATGTGAAAGACGAAAAATATCGTTTTCAAAAGCCAATAGAGGTCGAATGCGATAATAAAGAAGCTCGCAAATATGGGCGCGCGCCACGCGACAATGACCATGCCGATAAGAGTCGCCCAGGCGATTGCGCCGGGTATCATTTCAAGAAAGCGATATGTGCGCGTCAGATAATACGGTTTTTCCCCCATGGAGTGTATCATAGCAAAAAAAGCTGCTGGAGAAGAATTCCTATTCCAGTGTGTCGAGTCGTGGGTGTCCTAACCCGTTTGCCGACAGGCGGACTTAGGGGTGCGCCAGTAGGAAATCTATCCACGCCCCAGAAAACCACGGGTTTACCCGTGGGTGAATGGGTTTTCTGGAGCGGGATTCCGCTCCACGGGCAAGCCATCGGGCCTGAACGCAGGACAGAGATACCACGGGCTTGCCCGTGGAGCTTCATATTTTCCTCTCGGTGAGCGCTGCCTTGAGCTCAATTTCTTTCCCGTCCCTGAAAATTTTAAGCGCTATTTCATCGCCCACGTGATATTTCTGAAGGATTGAAGAGAGGGAGTGCGTCTGATCAATCCGCTCGTTCTGAATTTCGAGAATGATATCACCTTTCTTTATGCCCGCTTTGTCCGCCGGGCTTCCGGCAACAATTGCGGCCTCCCCGTTCGGGCCGTCAGAAACGAGTACGCCGTAGTCCTTCGGAAGTTTTTCTTTTTCTGCACGCTCGCGCGTGATCACCGTGTACCGGACGCCGAGAAACGGATAGATGATTTTTCCCGATTTCTGGACGCTTTGAAGCGCGGTCTTCGCTTGGTTGACCGGAATCGCAAATCCGATGTTTTCCGCGCCCGAGGCGACCGCGGTGTTTACGCCGATGACTTCCCCTCGGATGTTTATGAGAGGGCCGCCGGAGTTCCCGAGATTTATTGCGGCGTCGGTCTGGATGAGTTCTTGAAGCGTTTCCGGCTCCGCATTCCCGCTTGATGCGACGACCGTTCGCTGGAGGCCCGAGACAACCCCGACGGAAACGGTATTGCGGAATTCACCCAGCGCATTTCCAATCGCAACCACGGTTTGTCCGATTTTTACTCCGGTCGAATCGCCCATGAGTAGCGGAGAATATCCTTCGCCGTCTATTTTTAAGACCGCAAGATCGTGCAGGGGATCGCGCGCAAGGACTTTTACATTCCGTTTAGAGCCGTCGTTTAGAAACGCCGTGAACTCGGCATTCGCATCGGAGACAACGTGTTTGTTCGTGATGGTAAGGCCATCTTTTGAGACGATAAAGCCAGTTCCGGAGGATACTTCGCGTTTCTCCGTTCCTTTTTGGCGGAATTGCGGCACCTGGAATCCGGATCCGCCCTCGCCGAAGAATTGCTTGAAGAAGGGATCCCCCGCAAACGGGTCAACGAAAAATTTTTCGATCACCGGGACGTCTTTTGTGGCGACGATTGAAACGACCGCCGGAGATGCCGATTCAACGACTTTAACGACGAGCTCGTCAGCGCGTTCGACGCGTTCTATGGTTTCTTTTTCAATGATTTTTTCGAGTTGTCTCGGTTTATTGAATATCATCGGCACTCCTTGGCCGTCTTGGTCCCATCCAAGAACAGGCCCGAGGACCCCAATCGTAAGAATCGTCCCGAGAATCGAGGCAATAAATGAGAGGAGAACCGTGAATGCAATGACTTGTTTTGTTGTTGGTTCGCGCTCGTTCATGGAATCGTTGGATCACTTCGCTCGTTAAAACCGTTAAAGTCGTTAAGCGATTTTAACATTTTCAGCAGTTTGTGTGAGGCCGGAGCCAATCGAATATCTCGAATAGAGGTTATTTCGACTCCTTTCTTTTTATTATTTCGTCGATGAGGCCATATTTTTTCGCTTCTTCGGCGGTCATGTAGTAGTCCCGGTCGGTGTCTTTTTCAACCTTAGAAAGGTCGTTTCCCGAGTGTTTCGCAAGGATTTGGTTGAGACGGTCTTTGAGGCGGAGGATGTGGCGCGCGGAGATTTCGATTTCCACCGCTTGCCCTTCGATGCCGCCCGCCATGACTTGGTGGATCATGATCTCGGAGTTCGTGAGGGCAAAGCGCTTTTTTTCTGCTCCCGCGGCCAAGAGAAGTGCGGCACCCGAGGCCGCCATCCCGACGCAGATCGTCGAGACGTCCGGTTTGACGTATTGCATCGTGTCGTAGATCGCAAGCGTTGCCGGGACCGATCCGCCGGGCGAATTGACGTAGAGTTTTATGTCTTTTTTTTCATCCTGCGATTCGAGAAACAAGAGCTGGGCGATAATGGCGTTTGCGAGGGCGTCCGAGATAGGCCCGCCCAAAAATATGATCCGGTCTTTCAGGAGCCGCGAATAGATGTCGTAGGCACGTTCACCGTACTGGGATTTTTCTATGACGGTCGGGATTAAAAATTGATTATGTGTGTTGTTCATGGATTTGGGATAGATGAATGCTTCTATCAACGAATAATGAATTCTATACGAATAAACGAATTCGGATATTCGAAACTGATTCGCTATTCGTTGATTCCCTCGAGGAATTCGAACACCTTCTCGTTCCGCAATACCCCCCTAGTATATTCTCTGAGTGTTTCTGGGTCAATTTCTTTCTCTGCTTCCTGTGTGGTCTTATACCGCGCGAGGAATTCGTTTGCGCGCGCCGTGACGTCGTTTTCCGAGGGGTCGATCGACTTACGCGCCGCGATTTCTCGGAGGGTGAGCGCGACCCGCGCACGCGTGTCGGCCTCGGTGCGCCAATCAGTGCGGAGTTCGGCCACCGTCTTTTTGATGTTCGAAAGATACTCGTCCCACTTCATTCCCATCTGTTCGATTCCCGATTTGAGTTCGGTAAACATTTTGTCGAGCTCCGCCTCGAGTAAAAGGTCGGGAATGTCGATAGTCGCGGATATTGCTATGTTTTTTATGATCTGCATCCGAATTCGCTCGCGCTCTTTTTCTCTTCGTTCTTGGGTGAGTCCCTGGCGGACGTTTTCAATGAGTTTTTCTTTTGTTTCGAATTGTCCGAGGTCGCGCACGAATTCGTCCGTGAGGTCAGGAATCGCGCGTTCGCGGACAGTCCGCATGGACGCGCGGACGCCGAGGGTTTTTCCGCGGATATTCCCATCGTGCCATGATTCGGGAACGACAAGCGTGAATTCTTTCTTAGTTCCCGGTGCCATGCCGATGAGATGATCCTCGAATCCCGGAATAAATTTTTTCTGGCCGATGACGAGAGGGTGATTATGCGAATTTCCTCCGTTGATGAGAGCACTACCCGAGCGGATCTCGAAATCAATTTCAACCGCGTCTCCGTCTTGCGCGGGCCTCGAGACAGCAGTTTCTTTTGTTCGCGATTCCCGGAGCCAGTCAATGGCGCGGGAAATTTCAGCGTCTGTGATAGCGATGTCTTTTTTCTCCTTTTGGCGGGTACGCGCCGCGATTTTTGCGTAATCCGGAAGTCCGACTTCCGGAAGGAGGGATACTTTTGCCTTATACAAAAGTTCGTTCTTGGGCGCGAGTTTTGTTATCGTGATTTCCGGATGCCCGATCGGGATCCGGTTCTTTTCCGGTTCTTCCGCGCGCCGCGCGAGCGCGGTTTGGAGGGCGTCCGGGTACGTACGCCGCACCGCGAGCTCGGCCGCGCGTTCGTATATTAGGTGCTCTCCGACTTCTTTTTTTACTATTTCGTAGGGCGCCTTTCCTTTTCGGAATCCTTCGAAATCGCGTTCCTCGGAGATGAGCGCTGCGGCCCGCTTTGCGTGCGCCTCAAATTCTTCGAAAGGCACCGTGACCAAGAATTCGATCTGTGATTTTTCAATAGGGGAGACGGTAACGTCCATGGTTTAAAGTAACGGCGTTCGGACAATGAGAAGAGCGACGATATTCACGATTTTTATCATCGGGTTTATCGCGGGGCCCGCGGTGTCTTTATACGGGTCGCCCACGGTGTCTCCGGTGATTGCCGCAGAGTGCGCGGGAGATTTTTTCCCTCCGTAATTTCCTTCTTCAATATACTTTTTTGCGTTGTCCCATGCCGCGCCCCCGGACGTCATTGAGATTGCGACAAAAAGCCCCGTGACTGTTGATCCGATCAAAAGACCGCCCAAGGCCTCTGCGGCATGGCCGCGGAGGAGGGCAACTAAAAGAATCGGAATCGCGACGGGGATGAGCGCCGGGAGAATCATTTCGCGGAGTGCGGCTTTAGTTACGATGTCAACCGCGCGGTCGTATTCCGGTTTTGCCGTCCCTTCCATGATGCCTGCAATTTCTTTGAATTGGCGCCTGACTTCATCAACGACTTTTTGGGCGGTTTTTCCGACTGCGCGCATTGCAATCGACCCGAAAAGATAGGGCATCATGCCGCCGACAAAAAGCCCGACGATGACGTAGGGATCGGAGAGATCAAAGAACACCGCCTTGCCGAAGTTTTTGAGCTCTTCGGTGTATGACGCAAAGAGAACGAGCGCGGCAAGGCCCGTGGAGGATATCGCGTATCCTTTGGTAACCGCTTTTGTCGTGTTCCCGACGGCGTCCAGCGGATCAGTGACATCGCGTACCGAGTCGGGAAGCCCGGCCATCTCGGCAATGCCGCCGGCGTTGTCTGTGATGGGACCGAACGCGTCGATCGCGACAATGATTCCCGCCATTGCAAGCATGGTCATCGCGGCAAGCGCGATGCCGTATATCCCCGCTGCGATAAATGCGGCAAGCATGCCCGCGGAGATGATGATAATGGGGAGAGAGGTCGCCTCAAGCGAGAATGCAAGCCCCATGATGATATTCGTGCCGTGTCCGGAAAGTGAGGACTTCGCAATCGATTGGACTGGTCGGAAGCGTTTCGAGGTATAATATTCGGTTGCAATCATCATGAGCGCCGTTACGGCAAGCCCCATGACGGACGCCGTATAGTAGGGATTTACGAGTTCGCGCTCATCCGCGAGGACAATTGCAAAAGTGAACCATAAAAATATCGCAGCGATCGCGGCAGATGCGATGAGTCCGCGATAGAGTCCTCCCATAATTTTTGCTTTGTCCGATACGCGGACTGCAAATGTTCCGATGATTGACGCAAGGATTGTAACGCCGCCGATCAAAAGCGGCAGGAGGACGGCGATTTCTTTTCCCGGATACAAGAGTGAGCCCAAGAGCATCGCCGCAATCGCGGTGACGGCGTACGTCTCAAAAAGGTCTGCGGCCATGCCCGCGCAGTCGCCGACGTTGTCGCCGACATTGTCTGCAATAACCGCGGGGTTTCGGGGATCGTCTTCGGGAATTCCCGCTTCCATTTTTCCTACGAGATCAGCTCCGACGTCCGCGCCTTTTGTATAAATTCCGCCGCCGAGGCGCGCGAATACGGACACCAAGGATCCGCCGAATGCAAGGCCGATAAGAGAAGAGGCGTCCCGGGTGAAATAGTAAAATACGCTTACCGAAAGAAGTCCGAGCCCGACAACAAGAAATCCCGTTACTGAACCTCCCAAAAATGCGACCCGGAATGCCTTCGGAAGTCCGACTTTCGCGGCCTCAGTAGTGCGCACATTCGTATCAACGGCCGCCATCATGCCAAGATACCCGGCCAAGAGTGACGCGCCAGCTCCCGCAAGAAATCCGACGGAGGTCGAAACATCGAATATCCACCAGATTACGGAGCCGAGAACGATGGCGACAATCGCGACCGTCATGTTTTGGCGCCGCAAATACGCGCGGGAGCCAGCTCTAATCGCTTCCCAGATTTCGATTTGTTTTCCGCTGCCCGTCGGATATTTCTTTACGAGGAAGATTAAAAATCCTGCGAATGCGATTGAAATGAGGGATGCAATAATGGGAAAAAGAATCATATACAGTGGAACGTGTTATGAAATAATAGATTCTCCGTCTGATTCCGCTTTTTCATCCTCGGGTTCTTCTGTACGTTTTGCGGGATTTTCTTCTTCGGCGGTTTCTTTCGGAGGTTCTTTCGGTACTTCGTCTTTTCTATCCGATCGAACGTCGATCTTCCATCCCGTGAGTTTTGCGGCAAGCCGGACATTTTGTCCGCCCTTGCCGATTGCAAGAGAAAGCTGGTCGTCCGGTACGATTGCGCGGGCTTCCCGCTTTCGCTCATCCGTATGGACGTCAATTACTTTCGCCGGAGAGAGAGCGTTTGCGATAAATCGTTTTGGATCATCGGACCACTCGATGATGTCGATTTTTTCTCCGCCGATTTCCGAAATCACGGTCATCACGCGGACTCCTTTTTGTCCGACGAGCGCGCCAACCGGGTCAACGCCTTGTTCATGCGAAACCGCGGCGATTTTTGAGCGGGATCCTGCTTCCCGGGCGATTGCTTTTATCTCAACCGCTCCGGTCGCGATCTCCGGCACCTCGATTTCGAAAAGCTTTTTCAAGAGCCGTGGGTGGGCACGAGAAAGGAATATTCCCGATCCCCGCGGGTTTTTTTCAACGAGGGAAATAAGCGTTTTAATGCGTTCCCCGATCCGTAGGCGCTCCATCGAGATTTGTTCCTCGGGCGGCATGATGCCCACGGTCCTTCCTATATCTATATAGGCATTTCGGCCTTCGAGGCGCTGGACTATTCCAGAAACGATCTCGCCTTCCCGCGATTTGAATTCATTGAAAATTGCCTCTCGTTCCGCCTCGCGGATCCGTTGAATGATGACTTGTTTTGCGGTCTGCGCCGCGATCCTGCCGTATTCATATACCGGCTCTTCCGGAAGAGCGAACTCGATTTCGTCTTCCACCTTCGCGTCGCGCTTTAGCTTCTCTGCTTCTTCGAGCATGATGTGTTTTTCCGGGTTGAAGCGGACTTTCTTGACGCCCCCAACTCCTTCGATACCGGCGTCTTCCAGATCGCCGTCATCTTTTTTCGTTCGGTCGCGCAGTCCTTCTTCGGACTCTCCCGTCTCGCGCTTCCGTTCCTCTTCGAGGACCTCTTCCTCGGATTTGATCATCGATTCGTCGACGACAATCTTAATTTGCCGGAATGATACTTTTCCGGTTGATGCATTGAGTTCTGCGCGCACGATCTGGCCTCTGCGGCCGTAGTCGCGCTTGTAGGCGGCCGCGAGAGCCGCTTCGATCGTCTCGATGATCGCCTCTTTGGCGATTCCTTTTTCGTCAGCGAGCTGTTCGATTGATTGGGTGAATGCTTTGAGATCCACTTTGATAAAATTACAAATTCCAAGCACCAAATTCCAAACAATATCCAATGACCGAAATTCAAATGACCAAAAAACGTGTTTGGAATTTTGCCTAAAGCCTGGCGGCTCGGCCGCGTAAGGAATTTTGGATTTCGAATTTGCTTGCCCCGTTAGAGAAAAACACTTGATGTACAATACGTTTTAGAGCGCGCGTTAATGAATGGGCGTTCTTTACGCAGAGGGGCTTCCAGAGTTTTTCTCTAACGGGGTGAAGGATTTGTGATTTGTTCTTTGGAATTTTTTAAATAAAGAGGTCCGTTTCCACGGACCGATTCAAACCTCCTTCAGTATACCCGCACCAGCGCGTTCCTGTCAAGGACTTCTTGTGGTATACTGGAAGAAGCGCCGTATACATCCATGGCAAGTGCATCTCGCGAACAAAAGATATTTCACTATTTTAACCTGTTTTCGGAATGCGGGCGTTTTGGGCTCCACTGGTGGCAGTGTCCTCCGTTTTTGTTCATTGTGATGGGGATTCTCTCAATTACCACTATGGTCGTAACCGCGGTTCTCACAACCCGGTATTTCGAGGATCCGGAGATCCCGACCGTCATCGCCGTTTCGTTCGTGGCGGGACTTTTCTTGATTATCGGCAATCTCATTATCCAGGGTTTTGAGAAGATCGCGCAGGCAAACAGAATGAAGACGGAATTCATTTCAATTGCTTCCCATCAGCTTCGGACTCCTTTGTCGGTATTCAAATGGACGCTTGATCTTATGGTGCGGGATATTTCGGACGCCGAGAAAAAGACGGGCATTCATCAGCAGGAGTTCGAGCGGCTCGTAGGAGCACTCACGGATTCGACCGAGAGAATGGCGCGGATGGTAAACGCGCTTCTCGACGTTTCGAGGATTGAGGCGGGCACGATCGTTTTTGACGTGCAGCCGTTTTCACTTCTAGATCTTACGCGGCAAGAAGTTGAAAATTTTCGCGAGCTTGCCGACGGGGCGAAAGTAAAAATTAATTTCGACGCTCCGTCCGCGGTGCGGTCGATAAAGGCGGATAAGCTTCGGGTGACCATGGTTATTCAAAATCTTCTTGATAACGCGATGCGCTATACGCCAGGAGAAGGGACGATCACCGTGAAGATTGAGGATTCCGGCGGGCCATCCGTCACGTGGAGCGTGTCTGATCAAGGGCTCGGGGTACCGAAGAGCGAGCAGTCGCGCATATTCGGGAAATTTTTCCGTGCAGACAACGTAAAGCGGGAGAAAATTGTCGGCTCCGGCATCGGGCTTTACATTGCGCGATCGATTATCGAGAAGTCGGGGGGTACAATCGGGTTTGAATCCGAAGAAGGGAAAGGATCGACGTTTTGGTTTACGCTGCCCGTTGCGGTATGATGTGGTTCACCCCGTTCCCGAAGCACTTGCCCCGTCACCAAAATTTCGACAGATTCCCTGCCCCCCACCTATTATACTGATGAACTAAAACAAGAAAGAAAGATTTTTATCTCATTTGCCTTCGTGAGTGCAATACAGATAGTTCAGTATAATAGGTGGGGGGTGTGCTGTCATAGGGAAGCTGGCGGGGAATACACGGTAATGCCAATGAGATTGTTTCCTCAACCACCAGGGAATCGAACTCAGCAGTCGAAATTTGGTACGGGGCTTGCCAGTGTTTCCATAATTTGAATACTATATATAGTACATAGTAAGTAATTATTTAATAAATACGCGCGTATGAAAAAAATACTCGTTATCGAGGACGAATTAAACCTCTGCAAATCAATTGAAGAGATTTTGTCGAGTGAGGGGTACACGGTTTTTACGGCTTCCGACGGAGAGGAGGGGCTCCAACGCGCCATTTCTGAGACCCCCGACCTTGTCCTTTTAGACCTTATTTTGCCCAAGAAAGACGGTTTTTCGGTCTTGAAGGAGCTTCGCGAAAACGAGGCGACGGCAAAGATTCCCGTCATAGTATTATCAAATCTCGGCGAGATGGAAGACGTAGGGCGTGTTTTGGAACTCGGTGCAAACCGGTATCTGGTGAAGACCGATTACAAGCTTGCCGAGATCGTTGAGAAAGTAAAGGAGACGCTCGATAAAAAATAGAGCTCGGAAACTGCTTTTCTTTTCGTTTTCGCGACCCGACTCGCCCCGTCCAGCGCGGGGCTCGCTAAGGGGTCGGAAAAATTTTTCCTCCGACGTTACGTCGGAGGAAACCAAGCAAATTTTTCCTCCCATTGTCGCTGAAAACAAAAAGAAAACAGTTTGCTCGCTTGAGTATGGAAGAGGTAGAGCTCGCTTGGGCATGGAACTAAATGATTAATCTCCATTGTCTAGAAAAGCATATTCGCTCGCTTTAGGTATATTTAATTCGAGTAACGGATAAAAGTTTTTTCGCTGTGCGTGTCGAGGAGGGACAATTGAAGGCTTTTTTACTGGACTCCGGGCTCGTAAAGCCCGCAGACCTTAAAAAAGCCGAGGAGGAATCGAAAACCGGGAAAAAAGCTTTCCGTGATGTTTTAGTTGCCAAGGGGCATATAAAAGAGTCGGATCTCAGGCGTCTCGAGGCCTACATTCTCGGGATTCCGTTCGTTGATCTTTCTAAAGAGACAATCGATCCCGATGTTTTGCAGGTTATTCCCGAGCCCATTGCGCGCAAAAATAATATTATCGCGTTTAAGCGTTCGGGGAAGGATCTTCAGGTCGCGATGCTTGATCCTGACGATATCCAGTCGATTGAGTTCATCAGGAAGAAAACAAACCTTCGCGTTTTGGCGCGCCTGACAACTCCGGAGTCGATGAAGCACGCGCTTCAGCAATATCAAAAATCGCTCGAAGCGGAATTCGGCGACATAATAAAAAAAGAGGCGGGCGTCACGCTTGAAGTCGTGCGCGAAGGCAACGGAGACATCGAAGCAGACGAGTTAAAAAAGCTTGCCGAGGATTTGCCGGTTGTCCGCATCGTCGATACGCTTCTTCGCCACGCCATTTTGCAATTAGCATCTGACATCCACATCGAGCCCATGGAAAAAGAGGTACTCGTCCGCTACCGGATTGACGGAATTTTGCATGATGCGATGACCCTCCCGAAACAGATTGCTCCGGGCATCGTCGCACGCATCAAAGTCATGTCGAATCTCAAGCTCGACGAGCACCGGCTTCCCCAGGACGGGCGATTCAAAATTGAAACGTCCGAGTATAAACTTTCTTTTCGCGTTTCCATTCTGCCGGTTTTTGAAGGCGAGAAAATCGTCATGCGCCTTTTGCCGGAAAATACCAAGGTGGTTTCTTTGGAAGAACTTGGGTTTTGGGGGGTCAATCTTGAGCGGGTCCATCGCGCAATCAAGCGTCCGACGGGAATACTTCTTGCAACAGGTCCGACGGGGTCCGGAAAGACAACAACGCTCTACACAATCCTTGAGATGTTGAATACGCCGGGCGTCAATATTTCAACCGTTGAGGACCCGATCGAGTACATGATCTCGAGGATAAATCAGACGCAAGTCCGTCCGGATATCGGGCTTACATTTGCGTCTGGACTTCGGTCGCTTCTCCGGCAGGACCCCGACATCCTGATGGTAGGCGAGATCCGGGACAACGAGACCGCGTCACTCGCGATCAATGCATCGCTTACGGGGCACCTCGTTCTTTCGACCCTGCACACGAACTCCGCCGCTGGCGCCCTGCCGCGGCTTATCGACATGAAGATCGAGCCATTTTTGATTGCGTCGACCGTAACCGCAATTATCGCCCAGCGCTTGGTGCGCCGCGTCTGTCCGGAGCACGAGACATACCGTCTCACCGCCGACGAAGCAAAGAATCTCGGAAAAGACGTGAATCTCGCGCGGGTTCTTGAAATCCTCAAAGAGGATAAGATCGTTTCTTCGTCAACGGATATCGGCGATATCGAGTGGGCGCGGCCGAAAAAGACCGAAGAATGTGCCGACGGATACAAAGGGCGCATCGGAATTCATGAGGTATTGACGGTGTCCGAATCGATCAAGGAGCTTATCATGAAAAATGCGACGTCCGATGACATTGAACGCCGCGCACGCGAGGAAGGGATGCTCACAATGCTCGAAGAGGGATTTATCCGCGCCGCGCAGAGGACGACGACGATAGAGGAGGTCTTCCGCGTGACGAGCGAATAGGATGCTGAAATTCCAATTTCCAAGCACCAAATTACAAACAATACCGAATGACTAAAATTCGAATGACCAAAACGTGTTTAGAATTTTGAATATTCGAATTTCGAATTTGTTTGTTATTTGGAATTTGGGATTTGGAATTTATTTTTCTAGTGTGCGAACGTTATCGCCCATACTCGCTCGATACCCGCTTTCTTGAGAACGCGCGCGGCCTCGTCAAGCGTTGCCCCGGTTGTTTTAACGTCGTCAATAAGAATCGCAAGTTTGTATCTTTCGCTTGTGTGTGCAGAAAAAGCTCTTTCCATATTTTTGCGGCGCGCCGCAAAGCCGAGCGATGTCTGGGGACGCGTTGGGCGCGAGCGGGAAAGGAGGGATCGCAACGGAATATGGAGGATCGTTCCGAGGTCTCGGGCAATGAGTTCCGATTGGTTGAATCCGCGTTCGCGCTCCCGGCGCGGGTGGAGCGGAATGGGTACGAGAACCGCGCCCGCTGGCACAAAGATATGGAAGCGCAAAAGGTAATTTCCGAGAATTTTTGCCATCACGGGCGCAAGCGAACGGATGCGTTTGTATTTGAGAGAATGGATGATTGTTTCTATGGGTTTCGATTGGTAGGAAAACGGCGAGAAAAAATACGAGATCGCGGTTTTTTCCCTGCAGGGAGGGCACGTTTTCCCTGCGAGGGTGCGTTTTCTTCCCGGAGAGAATTTTTTGCATACTATGCAGGTCGGCGGAATCGGCGTGAGGAGATTTTCGCATGAGGAGCACACGCTCTGCCCCTCGTTCGCGCACGAAACGCACGTATCCGGAAACAGGATGTCGAGCGCAAATGCTTTTGTTGCAGTGAGCCCCGTTCGAACCCGGCCTAAAGGCCGGGATTCCCATTGATTTTTTTTGGTACCGCCTTCTTCTCCGATCTGAAGGGACTGGATTTCCGGTTGTAACGGGGTAAAAAACTTCATAAGACCTCTTGCAGAATAAGCTTTTGTAATAATTTCTTCAAATTTTGAGCGAAAAAGGTGAAGAGGAATGAAGACGTAATGGCTATTACGACGAATTCCGATGAACCTTTTGCAGCCAAAATTTGGGGAAATTAGCCAGAATGTTATTCTGCAAGAGGTCTATAGCCCAATTTTCTGCTGTCTTGTTTTTTCTGTCAATCTTGGGTTTCGCGCTCGGCCATCGTTTGGATTATCGCCGAAAAGTGATACAATATTTATAATAACCATGGATATCCCATCATTTATCAAAAATTTTAAAATACCGGAATTTTCTATTCCGTTTTTCGGCGGTTCGTCCCGCGTCGTGGGAATTGATATTGGCGTTTACTCCGTGAAAGTGGCTGAGCTCGAGGCGGATCGAGGACGCGCGGTTCTGAAGACGTACGGCGAACTTCTTGGCAGTACGTATTTGAAAGAAGGCGGCGGCGGAGGCGGCGGCGGATTTCTGCAGTACCACGACGATGAAATCCTTCAGATTCTTACCGAGGTTTTGCGGGCGTCCGACGTGCGCGCGAAAGACGCCGTTGTCGGCATTCCGTCTGCGGCGTCCTTCGTGACAACGCTTACGATGCCCCGTCTTCCAAAATCGGAGCTCGAGCAGGCGATTCCTTTTGAAGCGAGAAAATACATTCCCGTTCCGATAAAAGACGTGCTTCTCGACTGGCAGATTCTTGAAGGAACCGGGGCGGGCGAAGAAATTGAAATCCTTCTTGTCGCTGTTCCCAAGGACATTCTGGAGCGTATAACGAAAATAGTGGAGCGGGCGGGACTTCGGCTTCGCGGAATGGAAATTGAGTCCTTCAGCATCATGCGCTCGGTTCTCAAAAATGAGTTTATTCCGATTTCGATCGTCCATATCGGGCATCAGTCGAGTACGGTTCTGATCGCCGATAACGGAGAACTTCGCGTGTCCCACAATATCATGCGCGGATCGCACGAGTGGACGCGCGCGCTCGAGCGGGGGCTCGGCGTTTCTCAAGAGCGCGCCGAAGAAATGAAGAAGGAAGTCGGACTCTCCGATCGCGTTGAGGAGCGCGAGATATCGGCGGTGGTCTCCCCGCTTGTCGATGCGTTTTTTCTCGACGTCGATCGCATTTTTTCTTTTTATCACAGGAAAACGGGTCGGCGAGTCCAGAAGCTTGAATTTTCCGGAAACGGGGCGAGCATGAAAGGGATTATCGAAGCGGCGGTTTCTCATTTTGAAATAGAAACAAAACGCGCAAATCCTTTTGTCAAAGTGGTGACGCCGCCCGAGATGGAGGGTGTGCTCTCCGAAATCGGGCCGTCGTTTGTCGTTGCGGTTGGGCTCGCGCTTCGGGAGATTGCAACGCGTTGATTTTACAGCCACTACGAAGGTACGAGTACAACTACGAAGTTACGAATGTATACGAAAGTACGAATGGTAATTACGGTAGTATTCGTACATTCGTAGTTGTATAGGTGTGTAAAACCCATTTCGCATTCACGGTTCACCAGCATATAATATAAACATGCAAAGGATTATTCCTCGCGAGTTCGGCCAAAAAAATCCTTCCGAGAATACCCCGGGCGCTAATTCACTTTTTTTTATCGGCGGGATTCTGATGTTTTTCCTTGTTGCCCTTGCGGGCGTCTTATTTTTCTTTTTGATCCGTTCCGAAAAAGGGAAGCAAGAGGGTCTCCGGAGCGAGATTCAACAGAAAAGCGATGAACTTCGCGCGTCGGAAGTTATTGAGCAAGCGGTTGATCTTGAGGCGCGGCTTGCCTCTATGCGCCAGATCCTCGACGGGCACGTGTTCGGTACGAATGCCATTCGTCTTATGGAGAACGTTGTTCACCCGCAGGTTAGGTTCGGCGGATTTTCGTTCTCCGGGGGGAAGCGTGTGATTTCAACTTCTGCGACGGCAAAAGGGTTTCCCGCTGTCACCCAGCAGATTGAGATTCTGAAGCGAGATCCGAATATCGAGCGAGTTGACTTCGGCGGATTGAGCGTCGACGGAAAAGGGGAAGTCGCTTTTTCTCTCAGTATTACGTTTACGCCTGCGTTTGCGACAACGCTTTTGGGATCTGGTTTCGGCCTCCCGGTTTCGCCGTCGCGCGGATCTCCTGCGACTTCGACGCCGTCCGGAGTCATACCCAATAATTTGTAATCTGATATGCCTCGAATCCTCCTTACGTTAATTCTTTTCCTTGGTGCAATCGGCGGCGCAATCTTTTACGTTTTGCCCCAGTCGAACATCTATATGGCACTGCGCTCGGACACCGGAGCGCTCGATCGCATTTCACAAGAGCTCGACGGCGCAGGGGAAACGCGCGATCTTTTACGGGATAAAATAAAGAGCGTCTCCAAGGCGGATTTGGAGCGCGTCGAGCTTGCGCTTCCGAAAGGATCCGGCATGGAAGGTCTGATTCGCGTCATCGATTATTACGGCGTGCAAAATGGCGTTCTGGTCAAGTCGATTGCGCTCGCCGAACAAGAGGGCGAGCGGGCGGCGCAACCGGGAGCCGATCTTAGCGTTCCGCGTCCGGGCGGCGCGCCGGAGGCGGCCGTTGACAAGAGCCGGAAAGAAATGGCGATTATGCTTGAGGGCGCCGGGAGCTACGACAATATGAAACGTTTTCTCGATGCGCTTGAGAAGAACATTCGGATTATTGATGTCGAGAGCGTAACGTTTCCCGCGATGCAGTCGCCTGCCGAGACAATCAAATTTTCAATAAAAGCAAAGACGTATTATCAATAAAACGCACGCGTATGAGCGGTAATCGCGAAATTCTCTTCATCGGAATAATCCTTATTGCGGCTTTAGTCGCGGTCTATTTCTTCTTTGGCGATTCTCTTCCTTTTGTTCCGACAATTGGCGAGAGTCAGATTGACGCCGAATATGCGGGCGTTATTGCAGAGGTTGCGCGGCTCAAGGCGATCACGCTTGACACCGAAATCGTGAAGGGGGATAAGTTCACGCGTTTGCTTATTCCGGCGCTACCCACTCTTCCCGACGTGAAGCCGGGCGGCCGAAATCCCTATCTTCCGCTGTGACCCAGCACCATTTTTCAGATTCTGAAAAATGGTGCTGGGTGTGATTCCTGAGTCGTTAATGTATTAGCCATGGCAAAGACGCTTGCAGATATTCTTGCGTCAAAGGGCGTTATCGGTCTTCCCGATGTCTCCGTAATAAAGAAAGAAGCGAAGGAAAAACGGACGTCCGTTGAGGCAGTGCTCTACGAGCGCGGCGTTTCAGAGGTTGACGTTGCGGAGGCAAAGAGCGCTCTTACGGGCTACCCCGTGCGCTACCTCGAAGGCCGCGCGCTTGAAGGAGACATTCTTAAGACGCTTCCCGAGGAATCAGCTCGGACGTATCGCATTGTCCCTCTTGGCAAAGATGAGGGATATATTGATATTGGCATGCTTGATCCCGATGACGTTTCAAGCCAGGAAGCGGTAAAGTTTCTTGCGACAAAATTGCATATTCCCGCGCGCATCTTCATCATTACGCCGTCTGATTTCAATAAGGTGTTTCAGCAGTATCAAAACGCCGGCGGCGAGATTACACAAGCGATCGGCGAATTCAAAAAGGAATTCGGGAAAGTTTCGTCCCGCGACACCGATCAGGCATCCGCCGAAAGCGCGCGGGAGGGCATAAAGATTACGGAAGATGCGCCGGTAACAAAGATTGTTTCCGTTATCGTTCGCCACGCCGTTGAAGGCCGCGCATCCGACATCCACATCGAGCCGTCAAAAGACAAGCTTCGGGTGCGGTTTCGCGTTGACGGCGTTCTTCATACGAGCTTAACCCTTCCCGTTGATACGCACCCCGCGATTGTCTCGCGCATCAAGGTCATGACTAATCTTAAAATTGACGAAACGCGGATTCCCCAGGACGGACGGTTCAGTATCGAACTTATGGGCCATGATATTGACTTTCGCGTATCAACATTCCCGACGTCCTACGGCGAAAAGGTTGTTATCCGTATTTTAAATCCCGCCGAGGGCCTTTCAAGTTTTGCGGAACTCGGATATGACGGGCGGAATCTGGAGATTCTCAAGGAAAATTTTAATCGTCCCTACGGGCTTATCCTTATCACGGGGCCCACGGGATCCGGGAAATCCACGACTCTCTATACAATTCTTCAGGCATTGAACGAAGAGGGGACGAATGTCGTAAGTTTGGAGGATCCGATCGAATATTATGTCCCCGGCGTCAACCAGTCGCAGATTCGGCCGGAGATCGGATACGATTTTGCGACCGGCCTCCGGCATATCTTGAGGCAGGATCCGGACATCATCATGGTGGGCGAAATCCGCGACAAGGAGACCGCGGCAATGGCGATTCACTCTGCGCTCACCGGGCATTTGGTCCTCTCGACCCTGCATACGAATAATGCAATCGGCGTTATTCCGCGTCTCATTGATATGGGCGTTGATCCGTATCTCATCCCCCCGACGCTTATTCTTGTTGCCGGACAGCGCCTGGCGAGGCGTCTCTGCGCCGATTCGAGAAAGGCGGTAGAGATTAGTGGGCGCGCGAAAGAAATTATTTCGCAGGAAATTGCAGGAATGCCGGAAGCGGTCCGTAAGAGCGTTGAAGCGTCAATGCCGCAAGAAATTTATCAGCCGGAAGTTTCTTCTACATGCCCCAAAGGTACGCGCGGCAGGATCGGCGTTTTTGAAATTCTTGTTATGACGCCGGAGCTCGAAAAAATCATTTTGACCGCTCCGTCGGACGCCGCAATTGCAGAAGAAGCGCGCCGCCAAGGGATGGTTACCATGCGTCAGGACGGCATTCAAAAGGTTTTAAAAGGAATCATTGGCCTTGAGGAATTGCTTGAGGTGATATAATATGGACACGTTCAGGTTGTTCGATCGCTCTCCGCTCTAGGCGGATCGCTCGTTCAAATCGTTTTGAACGTTTAGAACGGTTATAACGATTTTAACATTCTCATATGCCCACAATCACAAAAAGTTTTGACGAGTTATTTGCCCAAGTCGTGAAAAACGGCGCATCAGACCTTCATATTGTCGTCGCGCGCCACCCGACAATTCGGATCGACGGACAGTTGATGCCCCTTACGAAATTCGACATTGTGACCCAGCCGGAAGCAGAAGCGTTTGTCCGGATGATCGTGCCCGAAGCTGACTTTGAGCGTTTCCTCAAAGAAAAAGAACTTGATCTTTCGTATATGTTTCAGGATCTGGCGCGTTTTCGCGTTAACGTGTTTCGCGAGCGCGGGTCGCCTGCCGTTGCGTTTCGTATGATTCCCACAAAGATACGGACGTTTGAAGAGTTGAATCTCCCCGGCGATGTGTTCAGAGAGTTTTCCATGAAGCAGCAGGGGTTTTTCCTTGTTGTCGGACCCACGGGCCACGGGAAGTCGACGACCCTTGCCGCAATGGTTGACTACATGAATCACATCCGGGCAGACCATATTATTACGATTGAGGATCCGATCGAGTATTTGTTTGCCTCCGACAAGTCCCTCATTGTCCAGCGCGAGATCGGCGTTGATACGTTTGAATTCCATAAAGCGCTCCGTTCAATGTTTCGGGAGGACGTTGATGTCGCGATGATCGGCGAAATGCGGGATCCGGAAACGATTGCGACCGCGGTGACCGCCGCGGAAACCGGGCACTTGGTTCTCTCAACCCTGCATACGAATAATGCCGCGCAAACGGTTGATCGCATCATTGATTCGTTTCCCCCGGGCCAGCAGCCGCAAATCCGGGCGCAGCTCGCGGCGACCCTGATCGCGCTTGTGTCCCAGCGCCTTGTTCCGAGGATTTCCGGCGGGCTTACCCCCGCGGTTGAGATTCTTATTGCGACTTCCGCGGTCCGCACCGTGATCCGGGAGAACAAAACCCATGAAATTGATATGCTCATAGAAACCGGGCTTGAATACGGCATGGTGAGCTTAAACCGTTCCCTTGCAGACCTTGTGAAGAGGGGCGAAATCTCGATGGAAACCGCAATGCTCTATTCGCTTCGTCCCGAGGAGATTCAGGTGCTCCTTAGATAGAAATCTTAAATTCTAAATCACAAGCACCAAATTACAAACAAATTTCAATGACCAAAATTCAAAACACGTTTCGAGTGCATTTGTAATTTGGTATTTGGGATTTGTAATTTTTTAAGATATGGCAACCTTTGGATATCAAGTTCGCGACCACCAGGGAGTCCTTGAAACAGGAACCATTGAAGCGTCTTCCAAGGACTCGGTTCTTGATATTCTCCAGCGCCGAGGGTACACGGTTCTTGTGGTCGCTGAAAAGAAAAAAAGCGCATTCTCATTTTCTCTCTTCGGCAGGGCGACGGCGAAGGACGTCGTCATTCTTTCGCGCCAGCTCGCAACGTTGTTCGAAGCCCAGGTTCCGATTATCGAATCCCTGCGCACTCTTGCCGAGGAAACGGCGAAGCCCGCATTGAAAGACGCTTTGGGCCAGATTCTTGCGGATGTAACTGGCGGCCTTGCGCTTTCGCAGGCATTTACCAAGCACCCGAAGTTTTTCTCGGCGTTTTACGTGAATTTGATACGCTCCGGCGAGGAGTCGGGGAAGCTTCAGGAAGTATTTCTCTATCTTGCGGATTACGTCGAGCGCACGTACTACCTCACCATGAAGGTGCGTAACGCCATGATTTATCCCGCATTTATTCTTGTTGCGTTTATTATTGTTATCATTTTGATGCTCACGATCGTGATTCCCGGGCTCTTGGAAATTTTCGAAGAAACCGGCCAAGAGCTTCCGATCTATACGAAGGCGCTTTTATACCTTTCGACGTTTCTCCAAAATTACGGTATTTTCCTCGGCCTTTTCCTCGTCCTCGTGGCGGTTTTTCTCATCCGATGGAAGCGTACTCCGGACGGGGCAATGTTTTTTGCGCGCGTTCAGATTCACATACCGCTCGTGGGAGATCTTTACAAAAAGCTTTTCATCGCGCGCCTTGCGGATAATCTGAATATTCTTATTGCATCAGGAATTCCCATTCTTCGGGCGATCGAGATTACGAGGGACGTCGTGGGGAATCTTGTGTTTGCGCATGCGCTCGAAGGCGCGTACAAAGCCGTGCGCGGAGGCGGCTCGATTTCTTCGGCGTTTAAGGGTACCCCCGAGATTCCGACGCTTGTGACATCAATGATGCGGATTGGTGAGGCAACGGGCCGCTTGGATTTCATTCTTCAGAAGATTTCGAAATTCTATCAGCAGGAAGTGAATTCCGCCGTGGATAACCTCGTGTCCCTTATTGAGCCAATTTTAATCGTTGTCCTTGGTCTTGGAATCGGGTTTTTGCTCATGTCGGTATTGGTGCCGATCTATAATTTGGTTGGGTCATTGTAGGAAATGCAACTACGAAGTTACGAATATGTACGAAGGTACGAATAGTGATTAGGATATGATTCGTATTTTTCGTATGTATTCGTAACTTCGTAGTGGTTACTGTGGATAACCCCTTTATTGCGTGATTTTCCCAGTGAGGATAAAATAAAGCTAGATATCGGCTTATAAAGGTCGGAACATTTTCTCAATTCTTAAAATTTCGGTCGAATTTTATCCTAATTATAGATATTTCTTGATGTTTAAATCATTTATTGTGAAATCCAGGAGTATGAAAGTCGGGTTTACCCTGATCGAGCTCTTGGTTGTTATCGCGATTATCGGAGTTCTTGCCTCCATTGTCCTTGCCTCCTTGAATACCGCCCGTAGAAAATCGCGCGACGCGCGAAGAATCTCTGATATAAAGCAGATACAGCTGGCGCTCGAACTTTTCTTTGATGCGCAGCCGACTGTCACATATCCGGTTGCTCAAGTCATCGGCTCGGATTGTAAGACCCTCTTTTACGGACTTGGCGTGTTGGTGACGGGTGGCTTTATGCCTCAAATTCCGGTGGATCCGAATAATCCCAGCCCCGATGTTTGTTATCGCTATGTAACTCCTGGAGCGGCTACTCCGCAATCAACGTATCATCTCGGAGCAAAACTCGAAGATGGGGCCAATAACGTATTTGGCAGTGATAGGGACTGTAATTCGGGTGTGATAGACAGCTGCACAACTACAGGTGCAGTATATGCCGGAGGTAATCCGTTTGACGGGACAACTGACGCAACCAATCGATACTACGATGTTATTCCGTAGTAGTTCGTAGTTCAAAGCGTGGAAATCTTTCTTGTAACGTTCAGCTTTCTTTTCGGCCTTGCCGTGGGAAGTTTCCTTAATGTGGTGATTCGCCGCGGTATACGCGGCGAATCGCTTTTGGGGCGTTCGAAATGCGAATCGTGCGGCCGCGTCTTGACAGTGCGGGAACTCGTGCCGGTTTTGAGTTTCATTGTCCAGCGCGGGAAATGCCTCGGGTGTAGGAGTTCGTTTTCAATTGAATATCCTCTCGTGGAGTTTGCGACCGCGCTTCTGTTCGCTGCCTCGGCAATTCTTTTTCTTCCCGCCGACATAAGCGAGATGACGCTTCGTGGGGTTCTGGGGTTTTTTCTCGTCTTGACGGGTATTGCAGCCGCGATCGTCGTCTTCGTTGTTGATCTGAAGGAAAAAATCATTCCGGATTCTGCGTTTTTTGTTTTGTTTCTTCTTGGTATCTCCGCGCTTTTTTTGCGGCGGTTTCCGAATGAATTTTTTGTCGGAAATCTCTGGGAAAGCGCGGCATTCATCGATGTTTTTTCCGCCATTCTCTTTTCGTCTTTTTTTGCGCTTCTTTGGTTTTTTTCCCGCGGGACATGGATGGGGTTTGGCGACGCAAAATTGACGCTCGCGGTCTCTCTTATTCTCGGCTGGCCCGCGTCCCTCGCCGCGTTTCTTTTCTCGTTTTGGATCGGAGGCGCTACGGGCGGCGTTCTCTTGACTCTCGGCCGCTCGACCATGAAAAGTACGATCCCCTTTGGCCCCTTCATTCTTTTGGGAGGCGCCGCCGCCTATTTTTTCTCCGGATATTTTTTCGGAACATCCCGCTTTTTGGAAGGGATGTACGAAGTATTTTATTACTCGTTTTAACCTATCAGGTATGATTACTCAAGACCGTCTTTCGTGGTTTATCGTGGTTGCGTTCGCGCTTTCGGTTATCTCCGGAGTTCTCGGAGTGTACGAGAGCACGATTGCCGACATTCTCTAGGGTGTGCACAATTCGGCGAAAAAGGCGCCGCGAGGCGCCTTTTTCGTTTTCTCTCGGCGCGGTATACTTATACTATGGACATGAGTTTTTTCATTATGTGGAAACGCGGGAGATTAGGCGGATACAGTTTTCGATTATTTGGATTTCGAATTTTGTCCGCCAACCGGCGGATCGAATTTCGAATTTCGGGTCATGCGGGGTACACCCCGTCACTACAATTTCGACAGCCGCAGTTGGTTCCATCGGATAGCGGTGGACATGTTGTTTTGGAATCCAGCGTTTTCCCGCCAGCTTCGTCAGGGCGGCAAAAGAACCAGTCGAAATTTAGTGCGGGGTATACCGCAATTGAGGTTGTTATTGTTGCGTCAATCATGATGGTAATTTCTGCAATTGTCCTTGTTGGGTTTGGCGGGTTGAATGACAGTGTTGCACTGAATCGCTCCGTGCGGGATCTTGCCGTCGTGCTCCGCCGCGCCCAAAACATGGCGCTTGCGGTTACCGGGGTTCCGGCGATAGGGAATGTTGTTCCTCCGGCAGTCGGCGTCGAGCTTACAAAAGGCGCTTCCACATATCTTTTGTTTGCTGACAGGGTGGGTTCTCGGGATAACAAATACGGTTCGTCGGACGGTGAGCTTATACAGTCGTCCCGGTTTGATAGAAATGTCGTAGCGTATCAATTTTTTGATGTGAGTGGGGATATCATTAACCCGGCGGGAGGTGTCCTCAATATAATTTTTTCCGCGCCCGAAGCAGACCTCCGTATTACCGACGGAAACGGAAATGGCGATTCGGATTGGGCGAAGGTAGACATTGTTTTCCGTTCGCCGAGCGGAAAAGAAAAAGTGATTACGGTCCGTGAGAGCGGGCAAATAACCGTTAGATAATGCAAAAATTCCAAATCACAAATTCCAAATTACAAACAAATCACAAATCCCAAAATTCAAAATGGTTTTGGTCATTAGAATTTTGGTCATTGAGAATTATTTGGAATTTGGTGCTTGGAATTTGGAATTTTCAGAAGCGCGAGGCGCAAAACGGTTTTACCCTTCTTGAAACGATCGTTGCGTTTGCGGTGATCCTCGCCGCGCTCGTGGGCCCGGTGTCGCTCATTACAAAAGGCCTCGTTGACGTTTCGTTTGCGAAAAATAAGCTCATCGCGCTTAATCTTGCCCAGGAGGGAATCGAATTTGTGCGCCTTGTGCGCGACAACAATGTTTTATGCGATTATCTTGACGGGGGGGCAGTCGGGAGTATCCCTTGGGATCGTGATCCTAGTGGCTCCGGAGTTATTAGTGGTAATCCTCAGCCAAGACGTGCAGATATATACACCCTTGATGCGTTGCCGTGCGGCACAGTAAATTCGCCGCGTCTCTCGGGCGGTGCTCCTGCGCCTCTTCGGGTTGATGTCGATGGTTTTTATCAATATGGAGGTATCGGGGGATTTACGACTCCGTTTATGAGGAGAATTACAATCACAATGGTAGATGTAGGAGGAGGCGTTATGGATCGAATGGATGTGATATCGGAAGTGACGTGGGTCGAGCGCGGCCGCACGAGAACGGTGACACTGAAGGACGCATTATATAATTGGAGATGATATGGCGATGTTAAAATCGTTAAAATCGTTGAAGTCGTTAAAGGCGCTCAAGACGTTTCATTCGTGGAAACGGTTTGAACGTTTTGAACGAGCGGAGCCGAGCGTGGCTCGGTGGAGCGATCGAACGGTTTTAATACGCGGGTTCACCCCGTCACTAAAATTTCGACCGCCGCAGTCGATTCCATCGGATACTGGTGAACATATTGTTTTGGAATCCAACGTTCTCCCGCCGGCTTTGTCAGGGCGGCAAAAGAACCAGTCGAAATTTAGTGAGGGGTTCACCCTCATCGAAATGGCCGTGGCAACCGGAATTTTTGCCATTTTGGTTGTTTCTGCGGTTTCCATCATGATTTCGGTTACCAAAGCACAGACAAAGATTCAGCGGGTCCAAACGGCGATCGATAATGTCCGATTTTCTCTGGAACTTATTACGAAAGAGATGCGCGTCGGGAAGAATTACGAATCCTATTCCTGCTCCGGCGGTTCAGGAATCCGGTTTACCACATCAACGGGGGGCACTCGCATTTATTACCTTGACACAGCGAATAATCGAATCATGCGTTCAAAGGTGGATGATTGCGCCGAAGCAGTTCCGTTTACCGCAGAGGATGTTCGCGTCGATCGGTTTCGCATCCTTTTGCGCGGCATACCCGGTGGTTCGTCGGACGGCCAACCATGGGCAACGTTCAACATTGCCGTGATGGTTCTTGACCCAAAAGGAGTATCCAATTTTTCTATGAACCTTCAGACCTCGGTCGTCCAGCGCATTAGAGATTTTCCATAAGTATGAAAATACAAGCGATTAAAAAAATATTTCCTGCCATTCAGAGGAGAGGAAAAAAACGCAATCAGGGCGTTGCGCTTTTACTCGTTATGTCGATTCTTACGGCGCTTACATCCATAAGCTTTGCGATGTTTAATATAGCGTTCTCCCAGATCCAGATTGCCGGAGAGCTTTCCGACTCATTCATTGCGTTTTACGCCGCGGATGAAGGCATTGAGCGGTTGTTGTATGAAGACCGGGTGAATCCTGCGAATGTCTGTGCGGGTTTTGGCGCCGCCTGTTATGAAGTAGGAGATTTGACATTTTCATCCCCAAATGCATTTAGCGGCGGGTGCTATTATGCGAAACTTAGTAAGACGGATTCCGGCGGCATTGCGGAAAATACTCTTGAAGTGACAGGTCAATCCTTCTGCGGCGTCGGAGCTTCGCGATTCGTCCGCCGGGCTTTTGAGCTCACATATACCGGCCCCGCGCCTTAGTTTTTCTCGTATGAATAAAAAAGATGCAGAAGAACGGATTCTAAAGCTCCGGAAAGAAATTAATTATCATCGGTATCTCTATCACGTTCTTGACACGTCAGAGATTTCCGAGAGCGCCTTGGATTCGCTGAAGCACGAGCTCGCTCGTCTTGAGGGCGAATTTCCGGAGCTCGTAACCGCGGACTCTCCAACCCAGCGCGTGGTGGGCGCGGTTCTCAAGGGATTTAAGAAGATTCGCCACGGTGCGGCCATGCTTTCTTTGGGGGACGCATTTTCTTTTGAAGAGCTCACAGAATGGGAAGGGCGAATACAAAAACTTCTCGTGGGTGGGGAAAATCTTAGTTATTTTTCGGAGCTTAAAATCGACGGATTTGCGGTTTCTCTTATTTATGAAAACGGAGTATTAAAAAGTGCGTCAACCCGCGGAGACGGCAAAGTAGGAGAGGATGTCACTGAAAACATAAAGGCGATTGATTCCGTTCCGCTCGCGGTTGGGTTTGCGGACGGCATGGAGCGGCACCGCGAAATTCAAAAACTCGTTTCCCGATATCCGCGCGCGATCCGTGCGGTAAAAAATCTTCCGCGTACTGTCGAGATTCGAGGTGAGATCTATATGGCAAAAAAAGCTTTTGAAGCTCTCAACCGCGAACAAAAGAAAAAGGGATTGTCGCTTTTTGCAAACCCGCGGAATATCGCGGCAGGATCGGTCCGCCAGCTTGATTCGAAAGTTACTGCGTCTCGGCGGCTCGATTTTCTTGCCTACGATATTATTACCGATTGCGGTTTAAATACGCATGAAGAAGAGCACGCGCTCGCGCGTCTTCTCGGTTTTCGGACTGATCCGTATGCAAGAGAATGCCGCAATCTTTCGGAGGTTGAGGTCTTTTGGAAACATATTTTTTCGATTCGGGAGCGTCTCCCGTTTCTTATTGACGGCATTGTTGTTCAAGCCAATTTCAATGCGCTTTTCAATAAGCTCGGCGTTGTCGGTAAAGCCCCGCGGGGCGCGATTGCGTTTAAATTTCCCGGTCGCGAGGCAACAACCGTTGTCGAAGATATTGTGATTCAAGCGGGGAGAACCGGAGTCCTGACGCCGGTCGCGCACTTAAAACCTGTCGACGTTGGCGGCGTAACGGTTTCGCGCGCAACGCTTCATAATATGGATGAAATCGAGCGGCTTGACGTCCGCGTGGGAGACACGGTGATTATTCAGCGCGCCGGGGATGTTATTCCCGATGTTGTCCGTGTTCTCAAAAATTTGCGTTCCCGGCGTTCGCGACCGTTCGAGATGCCGAAAACATTTTGCGGCGAGCGCGTCGTGCGTCCCGTGGGCGAGGTCGCGCATCGAATCGCCGATCCCGAAAAGTGTTTTCTCGTGCGGCGGGAGAAGTTTTACCATTTTGTTTCAAAGGCCGCGTTTGATATTTCCGGCCTCGGCCCAAAGATTGTTGATCGGCTTCTGGAAGAGGGCCTTGTCGAGGATCCGGCGGATCTTTTTTCCCTTGCCGAGGGCGATATTGCCTCACTTGCGCGTTTCGGGGAAAAATCCGCCGAGAATTTAGTCCGTGAGATTCACGAAAAAAAAGAAATCGATCTCCCGCGATTTTTGTACGCGCTCGGGATTTTGCATGTCGGCGAGGAGACCGCAATTGACCTTGCCGAACATTTTGGTACGCTTGAAAAGCTAGCCCGCGCCGAAGCCGATCGACTCTTGGCGGTGCCCCAAATCGGCGACGTTGTTGCGCGATCACTGTACGGCTGGTTTCGGGACAAGGCAAACAGCGCATTTGTGAAGAAATTGGCGCACGCAGGAGTAACACCGAAGCACTTTTCCGTTTCGAGGAAGCCGAAAAAATTTGCGGGCCTTTCATTCGTTCTCACCGGAACCCTTGAATCAATGACGCGCGGCGACGCAAAGCAAAAAATCCGCGAGCTCGGAGGCAACACTTCGGAATCGGTTTCAAAAAAGACAAGTTTTGTCGTCGCGGGCTCGGAGGTGGGATCAAAGCACGACAAGGCGCGCGCGCTCGGCGTTAAGGTAATCGGAGAAAAGGAATTTATAAAAATGATTCAAAGATACTAATGGCGCTTTCTGAGAAAGAAGTCATCCATATAGCAGATCTTGCGCGGATCAAGATCGGCGAAGACGAAAAAAAACGTTTCGGTAAAGAACTTGCCGCGATTTTGGATTTTATCGGCGAGCTCGACGAGATTGATACGTCGGGAGTTGTTCCTATGACTGGCGGGACAAAAGAAGAAAGTATTTTTCGATCGGACGAGCCCGTATCGAATTCTCTTGAGGGAGAGGGCGCAGATCTTGTTGGTGCGTCTCCGAAAAAAAAGAACGGGCATATCGCCGTGCCGTCCGTGTTTGAATAAACCTATGCGTCCATCGGAATATACAATAGAAGATGCGCGCCACGCTTTGAGATCCGGTGAGCTCACCGTGCATGGGCTTCTCGCGGATTGTATTTTGCGGATTCATGAGCGTGATCCCGAGATCCATGCGTTTTTAGATGTGTATGAGGACGCGCTCAATGAAGCGGAAGAAAAAGACGCAATGCTCAAGGACGCACCTCAAGAGTCGCCCTTATTCGGTATACCGATTGCGCTCAAAGACAATATTTTGGTGAAAGGGAGGCGCACAACCGCTGGCTCGAAAATTCTCGAGAATTATACGGCGAGTTTTGATGCGACTGTTGTCAGGAAGCTCAAAGAGGCGGGCGCAATCATCATCGGAAAAACAAATCTTGATGAATTTGCCATGGGTTCGTCCACGGAAAATTCCGCGTATGGCCCTACAAAAAATCCCCGCGATCCCTCGCGCGTTCCCGGAGGGTCGTCCGGCGGGTCTGCGGCGGCGGTTGCGGCGGACATGGCGTTGGGCGCCCTCGGGTCGGACACCGGAGGGTCTGTGCGCCAGCCCGCGGCATTTTGCGGCGTTGTTGGATTTAAACCGACGTATGGGCGCGTGTCTCGGCACGGCCTCATCGCCATGGCGTCGAGTTTAGACCAGATAGGCCCGCTTGCGAAAACCGTCCGGGACGCGGAAACCTTGTTCTCTGCAGTTTTTGGCCGCGATGAATTTGATGCGACAACCGTTCGCCGTCCATATGAGGCGATCAGGGATCCTTCTGGTCTTGCGGGTATTCGCATCGGATATCCAAAGGAATATTTCGCGGGCGGCCTTGATTCCGGAATCAGCGGAAAGTTCGATGAGCTTCGCGGCGTCCTCCAAAAAAACGGGGCAATCATAAAAGATATTTCTCTTCCCCATTCGTCCTATGCGCTCGCGACGTATTATATCGTTGTCCCGTCGGAAGTGTCCGCGAATCTCGCGCGTTTTGACGGCATTCGCTACGGCCTGTCGTCGAATGAGGACGCAAAGAATCTTTTTGAAGTGTATGCAAGAACGCGCGAGCTTGGGTTCGGCCCTGAAGTGAAGCGTCGGATCATTCTTGGGACATATGCGCTTTCCGCCGGGTACTACGATGCGTATTATCTGAAAGCGCAGAAGGTCCGGACGCTCATTGCGCGTGATTTTGAACGTGCGTTTCAAGATGTCGATATTGTTCTCGGGCCGACGGTACCGACCCCTGCATTTCAGTTCGGTGCAAAGGATGATCCGTTATCAATGTATCTTGCGGATATCTATACCGTCGCGATAAATCTTGCGGGCCTTCCCGGAATTTCAGTTCCCGGGGGGTTAGTTCCGGCCGGAGGCGGTGGTGAGCTTCCTTTTGGCATTCAGCTCGTTGCTCCATGGTTTGAAGAGAGTAAGCTCTTTTCGATTGCGAAGGCGGTCGAGTCGGTTATTACGTCCGCATAGGAAAGCATTTTAGGTATTTACTTCAATAAAAGATCGTATTATAGTTTTGGAAGTTCATTTGTGGAGGCGAGGGATGGCCGGATCAAATCTTTACCCGTGGTCGTTCTCACTTAAGATTTGGCGCTTTCCACTCGGGCGGATGATTTCTAAACTTCCGTTCAAATTCCGTAAGGTTTTCTTCGAGAAAGGCGGCATGCGTATTTCCGTGGAGCCCGGCGAATCATTCTGGGTTGTCTCAAAACACGATGAAGAATCTGCGCGAGCGCAAAACGCGCTTCCCGTGCCAAAACTTTTCCGATTCTTGTACGCGCGCTATTTTTTGAAACGGAATTGGTACGGGTACCCAAACGGTTTTCTATTGTTTTTTGAGGAGCTTGATCCTTTTACGTCTCCACTCCGGCCGGTTTCAGGATTGAAATCGTTTATTCCGTTTAATGAGACGTCTGTCTCTATCGAGAGCGTTAGCGGAACATTCAACCCGAGAACCGATCCATTATTTCGCGTTCATTACGAGCGTGCCGGCGGCGTTTCTTCTGAGGAAAAACTGCATTAGGCGAGTCATTGAGGCCCTAGGGCCTCAATTTTCTTGATCTTTTGGAGTTTTTCGTGTATAGTAAAGTTACTTTTATCCAGCACCTTTCCACCAAACGGAGTCGTGTAGCGTATAACAAAGGCACCATCTCTACACCTACTCATTTTCTATAGAAGCCCGTCAGGTGGAAAGGTGCTGGATTTATAGAGAGGCAATGCGTTTTACAGGATAGAAAGTATTATTTTTCTAATTCCAAATACCACTTTTTACAGCGAGCGCGTTCTATTTTATAGACAATGGGAGGCGAAGTTTGCATGGTCTTGATTCGCCTTTGGCGAAGAGAGAAACTTCGCCGCCCCTTAGCGAGTTCTGTCGCTGGACAGAACGAGTGTGTCTATAAAACAGAACGCCGAGCACTATGCCCCCATTCCAACAATTCACCATAAAAGCCCAGGAGGTTTTAAAGAAAGCGCATGATCTTGCGCTTGAGCGATCGCACCAGCAGATCGATGTTTTGCATTTATTGTCCGCGCTCGTTTTGCAGGAGGAGGGAACGGTTGATTCGATTTTGGAACGTCTGGAAGTGGATGTATCGCTTTTGGTTGACCGTCTTTTTGAGGCGCTTGACGCGATGCCGCGAGGCGCCATGGTCGCGACTCCGATCGGCCAGGTCTACCTTACCCAGGATCTTGCAAAGACGATTGAGCAGGCGCACCGCGAGGCAGCGCAATTAAAGGACGAGTTCATTTCGACCGAACATTTACTTTTGTCGCTTATCGAAATCCATTCAAGAGCTCGCGAGATTCTTGAGCGCGAAGGCCTGAACAAAGAAGTTGTCCTTAAAGCCCTTGCCGAGCTTCGAGGAGGCCAGCGGATTACGGATCCCGAGCCCGAGTCGAAATATAACGTGATAGAAAAGTACGCACGGAACCTGACGCGTCTTGCGCGAGCGGAAAAGCTCGATCCCGTGATCGGCCGCGACGGGGAGATTCGCCGCGTGATGGAGGTTTTGTCGCGCCGCACGAAAAACAATCCGGTCCTCATCGGGGAAGCGGGCGTGGGGAAGACCGCGATCGTCGAGGGGCTTGCCCAAAGAATTGTATCGGGTGACATTCCGGAAACGCTCAAAGAAAAAGAAATCATTTCTATAGATCTCGCGGCGATTATCGCGGGAACAAAGTACCGCGGCGAATTTGAAGACCGCCTGAAGGCGATTTTGCGAGAGATCGAGCGCGCGGGCGGAAAATTCATCATGTTTATCGATGAGCTCCATACGATTGTGGGCGCGGGCGCGGCCGAAGGAGCGATGGACGCGTCAAATATGCTTAAACCGTCTTTGTCCAGGGGAGAACTCCACGCGATCGGCGCAACAACACTCAAAGAATACCAGCGCTATATTGAGCGGGACCCCGCTCTTGCGCGGCGGTTTCAGCCGGTCTATGTTGATGAGCCGTCTGTTGAGGATACAATTTCGATTTTGCGGGGACTCAATCCAAAATACGAGGCGCACCACGGAATCCGCATTACCGACGCAGCGCTTGGCGCCGCGGCAAATCTTTCGTCACGCTACATCACCGAGCGGTTTTTGCCCGATAAAGCCGTTGATCTCGTTGACGAAGCGTCCTCGTCCCTGCGTCTTCAAATGGATTCTTTGCCAAAGGAGATCGACGAAACGCGCCGGAAAATCATGAAGCTCGAAATTGAACGCGAGGCCCTGAAAAAAGAATCCGATAAAAAGTCAAAAGCGCGCGTTAAGGATATTGAAAAAGAAGTTGTATCTTTACAGGAGAGCACTGCCGATTTTGAGACCGCGTGGAAGCAGGAAAAGGATACGGTTGTGGATATTCGCGCATTGAAAAAAGGACTCGATGAAGCGCGTCAGGAATCCGATATTGCGGAGCGCGCCGCAGATTTGGGAAAAGTCGCTGAACTTCGGTACGGCACAATCCCCCAATCCGAGAAAAAATTAAATGAGTCAGAGGAAAAATTAAAAAAACTTCAGAAGTCGCGCCATCTCCTTCGCGCGGAAATTACGGAGGAAGACATTGCGGATGTTGTCGCGCGCTGGACCGGAATTCCGGTAATGAAAATTATCGAAACAGAAGCGTCACGGCTCATCAGAATGGAGGATCAGTTGAAAAAGCGCGTTATCGGTCAGGAAGAAGCGATCAAAAAAATCGCAAACGCGGTCAGGCGTTCCCGTGCGGGAATCGCGGAAGAAAACCGTCCGATCGGGTCATTCGTGTTTTTGGGCCCGACGGGAGTCGGTAAAACCGAACTTGCCAAAACCCTTGCCGAGTTTTTGTTTAGTGATGAGAAGGCATTGATCCGCATTGACATGTCGGAATACATGGAGCGCCATACCGTTTCCAAAATCATCGGCTCGCCGCCGGGCTATGTCGGCTATGAAGAAGGGGGGCAATTGACGGAGCTCGTAAAGCACCGACCGTATTCGGTCGTCCTTTTTGACGAAATCGAAAAGGCGCATCCGGAAGTGTTTAACATTCTTCTCCAGATTCTTGATAACGGCCGCCTCACGGATGCAAAAGGCCGCGCCATAAATTTCAAAAATACGATTGTCATTCTCACGTCAAACGTGGGGAGTGAGTACATGCAGGAAATCGGCGGGCTCGGATTTACGTCAATCGACGAAGATACGCGGGAGCAAAAAGAGGCCGACATGAAGGATAAGACCCGCAAAGCCCTTGAGCGGAGTTTCCGTCCGGAGTTTTTGAACCGACTCGACGAGATCATTATTTTCTCGTCGCTCTCGCCCGACGTCATCCAGCAGATCGTCGATATACAGCTCGAAGTCGTCCGCAAACGGATGGAGTCAAAGGATATTGCGATTTCATTTACTTTCGAGCTCAAAAAATTCATCGGCGAAAAAGGATATGATGCCAAGTACGGAGCGCGGCCTTTGAAGCGCGCGATTCAGTCGTCTATCCTCGACCCGCTTGCGCAAGAGCTCATCGGAGGAAAAATCCGCGGCGGCGATTCAATTCTCGTTGACGTAAAACAAAACGTCGTAGAGTTCGTGAAGGGGACGAGAAAAATAGCGGGGAAGGTGAAGCAATTGACTCGCTGATATACTTTCTCGACACGTGAATTTTTTCCAGTCGCTAAGTCGCCTTTGGCGACCGCGATCCCGGCGGCAAAGCCGCCTAGGGACGAAAAAATTCACTAAGGGGTCGCAAAATTTTCTCCCCCGACGTATCGTCGGGGGAGAACCATGCAAATTTTGCCGACCATTGTCGAGGAAAGCATATCAGCTCGCTGGGTATAAAAATGGAAAAAGAAGAGGCAGTGCCTCTTCTTTTGTTTTTTGCCGCGTTCCTTCCTGCTCTTTAGAGCGTGGTATTCGCGCGAATCCCCTACAAAAAGAGAGTAGCCGAATCCTAGGGGGACGCGGCTACAAAGTTGATCGCGCATGATGCGCGTTGTTGACGTTGAAAACGTCAGAGAGAGTGTGTGAAAGAACGAGAACGTGCGGCGAAGGGGGGAGATACCGAGATGTTTACGCTTATGCGTTGAGCTTGCGCTCGAAGAGTCGGATTGTTTCCGCTCTTCTCCGCCAATCCATTATGCGGTGGTCCGATTTTCTCGGCAAGCGCGGGTTTTCCACAGAGCGCTATCCGCGGATAGCCGTAAGTATTTCAAGAAGATTTGATCCTCCAAGCAATACGTCGGTTTCTCCTTCTCCGATTTGGCGGAGAAGTGGGCGGTCGCCAGAGCTCGCATTTCCTATGAGGGTGCGGGTATAAAACAGGCCGTCCGAGTAATAATAGTTATCCCACGGCTGGGGAAGTTTGAGCGCCGCGATTGCTTTCGGGCTTCCCGGCCGCTCTTCGGTCATCATATTTGCCTGTTCCAAGAGATTTTTCTTTTGTTCGATGAATGTGACCACAACGCTTCGCCGCTCGCGCTTGAGCTCTTCGATTTTTGTCTTCAATTTCTCGATTTGGGCGCCGAGGGACGTCCATTCTTCGAGAATATTTCCATTTTGACCTGTTGGATTGTCCACGGTGGTATGGACGTAGTATAAACCATACGTCGCTTTTGGATATCCTCTATTGGTTGAGGATCATACCGGTGCTCCACGCGGGTTTTTTACGGTTTCTCAAACTTTTCTCGGCAAGGTAATCGCGTAGTAAGTAGCAAGCTGACGCGGAAAAAATCATTTACATAAATAATTATACGATCGTTATTTTTTTTACGTAAATTCTGCTCTTTGGGTTTACGCCCGTGGCTTTTTGATTTGGGTAAAGCGTGGGAAAGAAAACGCAGACGGGCATGACTTGGCAATCGGGCAGAGATCGCATCTGGGGTCTTTGGCAGTGCAGATCGCGCGACCGTGGTTGATCAGGCGATAGGTGAGGGAGAACCATTCCTTTCTGGGAAACAGTTTCATAAGGTCTTGTTCGATTTTTACCGGGTCGGAATGTTTTGAGAGCCCGAGGCGATTTGAGAGACGGCGCACATGAGTATCAACTGCGATTCCCTCAACGACTCCGTATGCATTTCCTAAAACAACATTTGCGGTTTTTCGCGCAACGCCCCGAAGCAAGAGCATTTCGTCCATGGTCTTTGGCACGCGGCCGTTGAATTTTTCTTCGATGATTTTTGCGGTTGCGAGAATCGCGCGCGTTTTTGCGCGGAAAAATCCCGTAGCGCGGATATCTTTTTCAAATTCTTTTGGTTTCGCGCGAACATAATCCTCAAGCGTCCGGTATTTTTTAAAAAGCCGCGCGGTCACCTCGTTTACTTTTTTGTCCGTGCACTGCGCGGAAAGAATCACCGCGACCAAAAGCTCCCAATTGTTTTTGTATCGAAGCGCGATCTTCGCGTCCGGATATGTTTTTGCGAGCCGCCGTGAAATTTTTTTTATCCGTTCTTTTTCATCTATCCGTCCCATGGGATTATTATATCTGTTTTTGGTTTTCTTTGCACTTGGTCCCTGTCGCATTTGGGCTCGCCCCGCACCAAATTTCGATGGTTCGACTACGCTCACCACGAGATGATCTGAAATGAAGCTAGTGCATACTCATTACTTCTGTCGAGAATACTTGTCCTGAGCGAAGCCGAAGGACTGCTGCGTTCGATTCCCTGGTGGTTGAGGAAACAAGCTCATTGACAATTCTCGTGTATTCCCCGCCAGCTTCCTCGTGGCAGCAGAGAAACGGTCGAAATTTTGGTGTCGGGGCTCGCGAGGAATTGAGTTTCTTGCGGAATAAACATTCTCACATTCTCAAGGATGTGAGAATGTTCTGAAAGATTGTAAGCATAATTCAATTTTTTATGCCCTAGCGAGCTGATATGTTTTCTCGACAATGGTCGGCAAAATTTGCATGGTTTCCCCCCGACGTATCGTCGGGGGGGAAAAATTTTGCGACCCCTTAGTGAATTTTTTCGTCCCTAGGCGGCTTTGCCGCCGGGGTCGCGGTCGCCAAAGGCGACTTAGCGACTGGAAAAAATTCACGTGTCGAGAAAGTATATCAGCGAGCCCTATTTTACGCGAACGCGGACCAGTCCGCATGTGTCATGCGTGACAAGAACTGTTTCCCCCGCGCTTTCGAGCGCCATGGTTCGTATGCTTGCTTCTTCGCAAAGCATGGAAAGTATCGTCGTTGTTTCTCCGGTCGCAAGATTAACCCGTATGAGTGCGTCCGTAAAAGCGACAACGGCGCTTTCGCCGTCCGGATCAACGGCGATTCCTACCGGCGCTACCGAAACGTCCGTGTTCGCAATATATTCCGGCGTTGTGCTTGATGTGAGGTCGACTCGGAGAAGTTCAGTGGCAGGGCCGTTTGGAATTGCGAGAAGAGCGCTTGTGCCGGATTTTTCGATTGCGATTGGTCCTGCGCCGTCAATACTGTCCGAGATAACAGTTGTTTCGCCGGTTGCGAGATTAACCCGAAGGAGTTTTCCTATTGCTGATATAAGTACCGTTTCGCTATTTTGTTCAATGACAACGCGAATTCCCTGAGACGGGAGTTCGGCGACAATCGTCGAGACAAGGCCGGTCGTGAGATTAATGCGCTTAACTGAATATTCAAAATAGTAGCTCGTATTTGTTGTTACGATTTCGGTGTCGTCAGGAAAAAGCGCGAACGAAACTGCGCTCTCAGCGTATCCGGGAAGGCGTGTTCCGATTCCGCTCGCAAGCTCCACTCGGTCGAAATACCAGCCGAAATACGCCTGACTCGCGGCAATGATCGAATCCCCGCCTTGGGTAATTGCGATCGCGCGCGGCATTCGCGCCCGGGCCATGGTCCTGAATTCACGATTTTCGAGATTGATGCGGCTGAGCATTACTCCGTCAAGGGGGGATACCCACCAGAATAGTACCTCCTTCGCATCCAGGCTAAGCGCAATATCAAAGATGCCATACGATCCGAACATGGCAGCACCGGGAGAAAACAGATAGCTTTCTTCGCCGGTCAAAAGGTCAATTTTTTTAATACCAGTATCTCCACCTGCGACAACGGCAAGCGCGAATGTTCCATCCGGAGATACTTCAAGTGCGTCTCCGCGGATCGATCCTTCGAACGGCCCGGCAACCGTGGTGACTTCGTTCGTGGCAAGATCGATTTTTTTGATTACCCCTATTCCGCGGTATAGTTCCTCATCCAAAAAGAACGCGGATGCGCCGTCGGCCGCAATCGCGATGTCGCCGTTTATGGCCGTGTAGGCGATCAAGGTTGTGCTTCCCGTCAAAAGATCTACCCGATAGATTCCGTTTGCCCGGACAAGAGCGGTTTCCCCCTCCCGTTCTATGGCGATTCCGTGTGGACCCTTAAGTCCGGTCGCGAGCACGGTTTTTTCTCCCGTGAGGAGATTTACCCGAATGAGGCGGCCGCTATAGTCGACGGTGAACTCAGAATTTTCGCTTTCAAGGACGAGCGCTGTTTCGCCGGTTGCCTCAATTGCCATTCGTGTAGGATTTTTAATGCCGGCAGTGACAACGCGGACGCTTCCGTTTGCAAGGTCAAGCTCGGATATGCGATTTCCGTCTGCGATAAGGGCTCTGGCTCCGTCATTCGTGATAACAAGCGATCTTGGAGAATAGAGCATGGGGATTTCTGCAATATCTCCGACCAAGGGGCCGGGCATTGGTCCTGCTGGCGCGCGGGGAGGCGGAGTATCGTCTGGAGGACTTGAGGTCGCCTCTGGCAGATATATAAAAATTATGCGTGGAGTTCCGCTTGAGATATGTCCGCCGGAGTCCTCGGCAAAGAACGTGAGAGTCGTTGTTCCTTCCGGCAGGGAAAAGAGCGTGAGCATCCACGCGCCGAGTACGTCGGACGTGGTTGATGCGCTTGTTATGATTTCCCGAATAATCCGGTTTGGTTCTGCAGTGCCGATGAATGAGAGCGTGGTAGTACCGAATATCGAAGTGCTCGCAGTTGGCTCAAGGATAATCGGCGACGCGATATAGACCGGTGATTCGACAGACGGAGGGGTTGTCGTTGCGGTCGTTGACGCAGTTGTTGTTCCGGCTTCTACGATTTGAGGCGCAAGGGCGATTGCTGTTTCATCAGACGGAGATTTTTCTTTTGGCGGCGCTCCGCCCACGCCAGCAATCGGAAGAAATGGAGACGTATTTTGCGAAGGCGGAGGAGAAGCAATCGGGATAACGCTTGTTTTCGGTTGAATGTTTGATTGGTTTTGGGTGGTATTGCCGGTGTTGGTTCTTGCCGGAGCGGAGGGCGCGGGCGTTTGAGCGGTTGGCGAAGGTGTTGGCGCTATTGTTGGTTCTTGCGGCGGTTGCGGTTCGGTATTTGTCTCTTGCGTCGTTGCTCCATCTTCTCCGCCGAAGAATATTCCCGCCATGTTGTCATATGCGCCAGTTATTCTGGTCGAGACCGATCCAAAAGCATTCTTTACTCCGCCAACGACTTTTTCAGTGGTTTTTGTAATCCACGATCGATTTTTATTGTAAAGCGCCTTTGTTTGCTTTTCTTTTGCTACTTCGTCAAAGAAAAGTTTCACCGCCCCCGCGCCATGCAAAACCGCCTGTTTTGAAAGCCGAGACCAATAGTCATTAAGGACGAGTTTATCGTTATCGACTATAAATAATGGGCAGTCGCCATATCTTTTTTCTACTATTTTGACCCAATCTGAATCGGCTGATCTAATAAATAGTCTATATACATCTTGTGTCGAAGCTCTTCTGTAGCCAAATATATACGATTTACCATCACTCAATATTTCGGTCTTTTCAAAATCTGCTATGGGTTTTCTGTATTCGTTATCGCAAATACTGTCTTTACTGAAATAGTTATTGTTTGAATAACTTGCAAGAGAATCAAAATATATTGGCAGATTTGAAAATTCGATTGGTCTTTCGCCGAGTGTTTTAATAGTGATTGTCGTTCGGTTGAATTTTTTCGTCCACCCTTCATATGGGCTTCCCATATCAAGGACTGGCGGATGTGGATCGTTCCGAGTGTGATCTGGCACTGTCGCATCTTCAAGGAGGTGAAGAATATGCCCTAATCCTCGCAATCCGCGTTTTTTATCTTTCCACGCATAATCATATATCGCCCGCTCCCATGAATAGTCATCATCGCTTGTAAAAAGGTTTGTTAAAATACCCGCAGTTAGCGAGTATTCTCGATCACCCTGAAGTAGGGTGTTTTCAGCCCACTCTTTTGAGCTTTTCCATTCGCTTTTTGGACTGCCAGCGACAAACGCTAATCCCAACTCTTCAGTAGACAATGAACCTTTAAGAACTAGTCCGCGTTCATATACCGGATCATAAAAGTGATAGAGCCATCGCGTACCGCTATCTTCGTCTTTGCTTCCTTGGATGACTTCTTGTATATCGTCATAGCTTATTTGTTCGTAGGTGTATGACTTGTTATAGAAATTTAGAACTTCTTGTGTAAGAGCGGGATGGGTTGTTATGTCGTCATATCCAGATACAAAAAAGGGGATTACAAAAAGTATCCCTCCCAAAGTTACTATTCGAAATATTTTTATAAATCGGCTATCTTCCATTTTCCATTTGGACTTTTTACGATATTAATTACGGTGATCACTTCATTTTTGGTATTCGTGACCACAAAAATAGTACTATTTTCATTTAAGTCTTTGCCTCTGTCGGCAGTTTCCAGATCTTTTATCATTTCACTTAGTTCTCCATCTTCCTGTATTGCAATGAGATTCTTTTGCCATTTCTTTTGTTCATCAATAATAAAATACTTCGCCGCGAGGTCTGTGTCGCCTTTTTTCAGAGCATCAATAAAAAGCTGGAGCGTTTCCTCGGGCGTATTCCCGCCGTACTGATCTTCCCGGTACGCTTTTTCCAACGCCTCCATGTATTTCTGCGCTTGCTTTTCTGGATCCTCGGCATCGCGAAGATATTGAACAAAGAAAAGGACTCCCAGGCCGACTGCGGCAACTGCTCCGATAGCGAGAAGATATTTTCCGATGGTTTTTGTCATGCAATTATCCTATCGTCTCTGCGTATTGTGTCAACTTTTGAGTTTGGTCCCGACGTTGACACACTATTTCCCGCTCCCTACACTAAGGGACATGGCATTGAAATTCTCGGAAGATATGCAAAAAGAGGTTTTTGAGCTTACCCTGGCGCTCTACCGAGTGACTGATTTTTTTCCAAAAAACGATACTTTGCGGCGATCTCTCCGGGAAAAGGCAAATGAGATTTTTGGCTTTATTACCGAATACAGCCACGGCAGAGGAGATGAGAATGGCGCGCTCCTGATTTTTGCGCGAATCGAAACAATAAAGGGGTATCTTGATATAGCCCGTACTATGCGTCTTGTAAAACCGGTAAACCTCTCTGTCCTTTATCGGGAGTACGAGTTTTTAGGGCAATTTTTCAAGAGTGAGTCACGTTTATCGGACATCAAAAATACTTCATTTTCAGGAGATATAAAAATGTCTCATAGGAAGGAAGAAGAATCTGTTCGGGATGAAAATCGCGTGGGTCACAGAAAGTTTTCTGGAGGCGTTAAATCTAGTATTGGTCCGATCGTTGATCCTATCGTTGATGGAACGAACATATCAGATTTTTCCAGGTCTGTTCCGAATAAACCAGACGCCACGAAAGAAGGCAGGGAGCCACCTCACCCCATTAGGGGCGGGGCATCTAATGGGGTTCACGCGAAGACAGTACGACTACCCGGGGAGAAGATTGATAAAGGACATATCGGACATACTGTGGGACCGAAAGGGGTTAGTGATCGGCAAAAGACGATTATTGATCACGTAAAAAAAGGAGACAAGAAAGCCAAACTGGGCGATATTCACGCTTTATTTGCGGATGTAAGCTCAAAAACCATCCAGCGGGATCTTTTGGACCTTGTTTCAAGGAATATTCTCCGGAAAGAGGGCGAAAAGCGCTGGACAACCTATTTTTTTGTTGGTGGCTAGTTTTTGCGTATAAGTTGACAGGGTTTAAGCTAGCCGATATAGTTGA
>Ga0082335_1001745_pt1 | contig 44039 bp, 43 predicted proteins | sample Subgrocontami58m_FD_72375 | JGI IMG/M metagenome (GOLD analysis project Ga0082335, IMG submission 72375) | Subsurface groundwater microbial communities from S. Glens Falls, New York, USA - GMW37 contaminated, 5.8 m (SPADES assembly) (version 2) ...
TACTTGTTGAACTTCAAAACGAAATTCATTATTCATAGTACCCATACCTCTGTGTAAAAACCTCACTAGGATCATTCTGTAGCAGTACCGTTAGATTTTCCAAAGCCATGGGTAAAGTATAACCGAAGACTGTAGTTTTTGAAAGAAGAAATTAAGCAGCTAGCGTAGGAACAATTGCAGCGGCAGCAGATCTTGGGAAGGTAAAACGAACATATACCACATCTCCCGCATATGGATTCAAACCTAATCCACGAGGAGGACGATTAACCATAGTTTCGTAAATTTCCCAAGCTCTTGTACCTTCTTGCGGAGGGCTGACAGTCTCATTTACTCCTACTTCCCGTAGTTCCCCTATACTAAGACCTGTCTCCTCTATGGCAGCCGACGATATAAAGACTCTTGAATGAACACCATATAGCATGCGTTTGCCTTGCTCGTTAAAAGGCTCACCAATTGGTTGAATCTTGTCTACAATACCCCTCTCTTGTAAGTGCTCTAACGATCTGATTGATTGCCAATTTTGGGTCATTAACATACCCTCAAGTAATTGCTTATGTCCTATGACAGTTGCCCTACGATGAAATGATATAGCTCTTTCTAAAATATGTGTTCCTAAACCCTCTCTTTCATGCTCTGCTATTAATGCTCTGGATGAATATAATACTGGTTCACCGTCAATATCCAGTCTGGGAAATATTCCATATCCTACAGGAATACCTTGATATTTAACTAACTCTAAAACCGTTCTTGGATAACTTAGGCTTCTCATCATCCTTGTGATTGTTAAATCTGGATTTCGTCTCGCTCTTTCAGGGTACACTGCTATATATAAGTCTCTAACAACCTTTACTAAACCAGCGCACCCGGGAATCGTTAAGTAACCATTATTGTCAATTTTTCTTACAAAACCACCCTCAATACCACTTTTATATGTTTCTATCTCATATCCCCCTCTACTTTTTCCTGTAAAGGAGGTTGTCGAGATTGGGATGGATTTGTCGATTTCCGTTCTTGTAGCCATTAGATGTGAATTATACTCCTAATATCAGGAAAACGCAATTTTGCCGTACTTTTTGACAAAGACTTCGGCATCCTTTCTAGTACCTGAAGATAGCAAACCCTCCAAAATATTGGAAAGATCATGTAAAGAAACGAATATCTTCATAAAATTAGGTACTTCCATCCCTTTGAGTTCTTTTAAGGCTCTGCTTTCAAGCATAAAATTAATAAATATTGCTGAACCTAAAACATAGGTAATCATAGGTTTATTGGTTTTCCCTTTCTCAATTAAATGCAAACTTCTGCAAATATACACCACAATCATTGATTCAAGTTGCTTGCTGGTGATTCTATCCTGTAAAAGCAAAGACCCTGCCATTCTTAAGCCTAAAATTGTAGCAGCCAACTCATAGATCGTTTGGAATAGATCCTGTAAATTTTCTTTGGCATGCCTGTAGTAAAGAAAACTGTGAGCCAATTCATGCATAGCAACATATCGCAAACTGGCCCTTCTTAAATCCTCTAAGCTAAATTCTTCCTTAAATTCTTTCGGGAATATTTTATTAAAAGTTGGCAAAATTTGTTCTTGCATTCTTAAATCATTAGGCTGGTTAAAAATTGTGATCTCTGAACCGTATTTTTCTACAAAATTAACATCCATTGGTAAATTTACCCCTACAAATTTTGTTCTGGCCATAAATCCAGAAAATAAAACAACATCTATTGTTTTTGCCTTAACCTTATTATGGCTGTCTACCCTTTCCACAGGAATACTTGCTGCCCTGCTTACAGAAAGCACTATGGTTTTGTAGTTATTAAGTCTTTCTGTACCTTCCACATCCAGAGTCCCAACCCAAGCCTGGTAAGTTGCCTTTCCGGAAAACAATTGGTAGTCGGCGTGATCAACAGGGGCTATGGTGATATCCAAAATGTAAGGTTTTATCTTAAGCCGTACTGCAATAGCCTGTTCATAACTTCCATCCATCAAAGCTTTTGCTTGCAAATGCAACACTCTTCCAAATTCTTTATTTTCAGTTATTGTGGCAGCTTCTTCCAACTTTTCTGCCACCGGTTTTAAAAGCTTTGCATATTTTACATGATACGGGGTTACTGTAAGTTTTCCATTTTCTTTCTCAACTACAGTATAGGGAGAGAGAATTAAGCGATCTTTTTTGCCTGCATTTTCAATTTCCGTTCTGCTTACTTTACCTACTTGCCTCTCCTGCTCAAGATAGACCGGGGCAATTAATTTTCCTGCTTCAACCAAAATATCTAAGACTTGTCTTTCACTTTTAGAAAGTTTAGGCAGTTTGGGATTAAAAATGATTAATGGGTTACTCATATTGATTTGTGGGTTTGATTATACCATTATTATGAGTTTTTTCAAGTGAAGTAAGGCTTTTATCTTAACTGGACAGTGGTCTGAAATTTAACCGGATCAATTTGACCCCCAACCACCTCGGGAGCCTGTACACCCTTGTTTAAATCAAAACTCACGGTGATTGTGTCTTTAGAACCGGCTTGCCGGCTGCGGGAAAAAGAACCGCTTTGTACCGAAACACCTGTTTTAGGATCGGTATCTGTTAATATTACAAGTGAAACAGCAGGATCTGTTATCAAACAAGTACTTGCTGTAAAATCCGAGGGACTATCTTTCTCAATAGAATTATTTATAAATCTAAATCTGGTATAAATTCCATTTTTAACAACTACCAGAGTATCTCCGGAAGTGCTGGGACAGACCACATTATCCGCATTTCTGATAGTGTTATCCATTATTCCAAGAACTGCCTGGCCGTTTTGTTTGATCACCGAGAGTATTTGCGCTTTACTGCTGCCCCGCAGGGTATTGGCAAAAATCATTACCAAAATTATTCCCACAATAGCCACTATGGCCATTACCACCATAATTTCAACTAAAGTAAATCCACTTCGACTTCGCTCAGTGTAAACTTTTCTCATAATTTTCTTAAAATAGTGGTTAATTTAGATTCATGACTACCTGCAAAATCGCTCCATATGACCACCGCCGTAATTTTTTTCAGTTCCAAACTTTGATCTTCTATCAAAATCTGTCTTTTAAAACTAACAATTGTTTCGGAATTACTTGCAGTACCGCCCGTCAATATACCGGAGGAATTAAAATAAAAATAGCAATTCAAAGGACAATTAAAGGATACGCCCCAAAGGTCGCTAAATTTGCTGGTATATAGCCCGGGATTGTATTGATAGATAACTTTACCTGCTTCATCTCTATCCCTAATGCTACGCACCTTTTCTATGCCTTCCTGGGCTAGCTTGGTGGCTTGGGCCTGGTTTTTGGCAAAACTGGCATTGCGCAAAGAAAAAATAACAGCAAAGGTTAAGGCAGAAACCACCAAAATCCCCACAGTTGCAGCCACAATTACCTCCAGCAGAGTTTGACCAGTTTCATTTGTCCTATTGCACATAAACTCTTCCTCCTTTGTCTATTATGACCTGTTTAGTAGAATTTGTCTTGGTATTTTTAAGATTAACTTTAAAAGTCTTTCTGCTTTCTTCATTACAGTTATTACCCGAATCAACTGATCCGCTAGGATATGAATAAAATGTGATATTACCCGATATAGGCTTAAAAACTATCCCTGCATAACTCCCTCGCCCTGTATGCTCATTATGCGGAACAACACTAAAAGTATTTAAACAACCGTCAATATCCACACTTACTAACTTAATATTAGCAGGTAAAGTTAGGTATTTTTGAGCTCCCCAATAACCACCTATTAATGAACCGCTCGCGTTTTTATATGTACAGGTCAACCTTATTTTATCACCATCATCCTGCTTAAAGAAATCATTAGACCACTCAATGGCAGGAGAAATGGGATCATTTCGCGGAATACATTTTTTGCCAGTTGTGGCATTAGTTTGGGCTGTTCTTATTTGGCTTTGGATATCCAAACTAGCACTTTTTAAGTCCTGATCTTCACCGAAGGATCTGTAATTGGCAATAGTGAATGTTCCCACCACAGCCATGATAGCAATCACCACCAAAAGCTCAATAAGGGTAAAACCTTTAGGCATTACTTTCATTGTACTCTTATGGTGGGGTGACTGCAAAATTGCGCGTACCGCTGGCAGCACAACTGCCCACTGTCGGATTGGAACCTTCCAGCTTGGCATAAAGGCAATAACTGGTACATCTGTTGATAGCACTATTGTCACAGGTGGGAGGGCTCTTTTGATATTGATAGGTATAGTCTCTGGTGGAATCATTGAGAGGATCGGTAGGTATTATATTCATATATGCCATACCTCCTGAAGGTCTTGGCAACGGGCTTCCAGAAGAGATAGCAGTAGGATAAAAACCCTGATCATTATGGTATTGCTCAAGGGCAGATTGGATAGAACGCAAATCTGATTGCCTTTTGCTATCTTGTCCCTGTTTTATTACACTGGAGTAAACAACTATTCCAATAACAGAAAGTATGGAAATTATGCTGATGGTGATCAGAAGCTCAATTAAGGTAAAACCACTTCGACTTCGTTCAGTGTAAACTTTTCTCACTGTTGATTGGCCAGACAATATGTTCCACCTGCCTCAAGAGTTGCACAGACATTGTAACTTGCAGCGACAGCGGCGGGAACACCGGTATAAGCAGCGCCTCCCGGAGAAGGATTAGAAGGAATAATTCCATTAGAAAACCAACCTACTACAACAGGACAGTAAGGATTGGTGGCTGTTGCACCACAAGATGTATCGTTATAATGAGCTTCCAGTGCTTTGGAAATCGATCCTATATCCGCTCTTCTTCTTGCATCTCTTGCATTCTTTTGGACCCCTGTAAAAATAGTGATACCAATAACCGATAAAACAGCAATAATAGCAACTACAACCAGAAGTTCAACAAGGGTAAACCCACTTCGGCTTCGCTCAGTGTAAACACGGGCAGAGTTTTTCATATCTAATCTATTATTGGAATAAACCTTATACCTTGTCAAGTACCCAAACGCAAATACCAGTCTAATATTTTACTTCCCCAGAAAAGAACTATCAACGATCCAATTACCAAAAACGGCCCAAAAGCAATATTTTGTCCAAAATGCTTTTTGCCAAGCAGAATTAAAATTATGGAATAAATTGCTCCAATCAAAAAAGCTAATATCACAGCCAACAAAGAAGCGGGAAAACCAAGTCCAAGCCCCATAAATGCTCCCAATTTGACATCCCCTCCACCCATGCCTTTACCTTTGGTAATCATAATAAGAGCCATAAAAAAACCTCCAATGGCTAAAGCCATAGCAATACCTCCCAAAAAAGGCTCTGCAGTAATTAAAGCATGTCTTTGAAAGTAATCGCTGTGAGGAGGCAGTAACAGTTGGCCTAAACGGGTTTGGGATAGGGTGTAATACAAAAAAATAACTTTTATAATCGTTATAGAAATTAAAAAAACTATACTTATCTTTATTGCAGGCCAAATTATCCGGTCGGGGATCAGCATTTTTTTAAGATCCGTTAAAAAAAGTACAGACAATGTACTGACAAAAAAGATTTTAAAAATTAATTCCAGCAGAAAATTTAAAATTTGAAATTTAAAATTTGAATTCAAATTGAAAATTGAAAATTGAAAATTCGCAAAACTCTGGTAAAAGAGAAATGCTATTAGTAATCCCATGGCTACTTCCACCATCAAATACTCTATGCCAATAGCTTTGTGGCAATAGCGGCATTTCCCACGAAGAAACAAAAAAGACAGGATTGGAAAAAGGTCGTACCACCGCAATACCTTTTTGCAGTGCGGGCAATACGACCTTCCCCAAAATGTACGATTGCTTAAACTGCGATCAGCCAAAGCTTTCGTAAAACTTCCCAAAACCGTACCGATTATAAAACCTATTAGTCCCACTTTAGTTATATGTACAGCTTCCACCTGAAACAGATATCAGCTTCAGATTAGAACCAACTTCATAGCGCCCTGTAGCATTTATGGCATTCTCATCCCCACCGTCATCTTTCATCTTATTCTTTTGCTGTTCAGACTCCAAAACCGCATTTATTTCCCAGGTGTCTCCGGCTGCGCAATAGGTATAGTGATAGACAGTATCATTTAACGGATCAGTGGGCAAAGTTGGGACAGATACGCTCTTTGACGAGCTTAAATCCGTCTTAACCCAGCCTGTACCGTCTGAAGTGCGACCATTAATCATTGTACTTTTCCCTGTACACGGGTATGCTCCATCAACTTTACAAAGAACCGTTACTGTTCCCGAACCAGTTGCCTCTTGTACAGCTACATTTATGGCACTTTGCAAGTTCGCCAAATCAGTCAATCTGGCCGCATCCCGGCCTCTTCTGGTCAACTCCAGCGGGTTAATGATTAATACCACCACTGCTGCCAAAATGGCAATAATTGCAATAACAACTAAAAGTTCTACCAAGGTAAAGCCCTGCCTGCCGGCAGGCAGGCCTTTATGTAAAACTTGAGCAGGTTTTTTCAAAATTTTCACCCCCTTTCAAACTATAATAAGCTTTCTTTATCTATTGTATTCACAACTTTATATCTTTAGTCAAGAGCCCATTTTAAAATGATGTTGTCAATTTGTAGATAGGCAAAATAATTGATATGACTATAAATGCCACCCCTATACCCAAAAGAATTAATACTATTGGTTCAATGACCACTGTTAAATTTTTCAAAAGATGATCCGATTCTTCCTCAAAATAATCTGCCAGTTTAAAAAAGATCTCATCTATTTTACCTGTTTCCTCGCCAACCCTAACCATTTGGCTGACTATTTTTGGGAAAACAGATGAGGTAAGTAAACTGGAAAGCGGTAAACCTTTTTCTACTCCCAAATAAGCGTCTTTTAAAGTTTTCTTGAAAATTTGGTTATCAGTCAAATCCTCAACAATGGCAATCGAATCAAGAATAGGAATGCCGGCAGAGGTTAAAAGTCCGAATGTCCGGGTAAAATTGGTTAAAGTAACATTGGTAATAACCTTTCCCATAACAGGAATTTTTAGGGTAGCTCTTGCCATAAATACGCCACCTTCCTCTGTTTTACCCCATCTTTTTATGGCAACGGCCAGACCGATTATTAAACTTATTCCCACCCACCAAAAATTAACAAAAAGATTGGATGTGGTAATTAGTATTTTCGTTGGCAAAGGTAGTTCTATAGTGCTTTGCTGGTATAGCGAAGTCAGCTTGGGAATAACAAATATCATCATAATAATCATCACTACTATCATCATGCTCAAAACAACAATCGGGTAAATCATAGCTCCCTTAATCCTGGCTTTAAATTCACGGTCTTTTTCTAAACCGTCGGCCATTTGCTTCAACACCGTATCCAGCTTGCCCGAAGCCTCTCCGCTTTTAATTAAATTAATGTATATTCGGGGAAAGACATTCGGATGACGGGACAAGGCTTGAGCAAAAGTAAATCCGCCCTTAATATCCTGTGAAATCTCAAGCAAAACCTTTTTTAAGGTTTTGTTGCTCTGCTGCTCCTCCAAAATATCAATGGCTTCGGAAAGCACTAATCCCGCAGAAATCATAGTGGCGAGCTGTCTTGTGATCATCACTAATTCCCCAAAACTTACCTTGTTAAAAATCCGGTCCAGGAATATACCAATAGGAGGAGTTTTAGGGGTTATGGAAATAACAATCAGCCCTTTTTTCCGTAGCATTTGGGCGGAAGTATGTATATCAGGAGCCTGAATATCACCGCTTCGTTCGCCACCCCCTGCATCTTTTGCTTTATAAAGAAATTCCATAATTTATTTACATGAGTTTACGAATATAAACGAATTCCATATTATTTAAGTAACTTATTGAGCAGTTCCGGCCGTAGGGCAAACCGCAAAGCCATTTCTTGGGAAATCTTACCCTTTTTGACCAGCTCTGCCAAAGACCGTTCCAAAGTTTGCATTCCAAGCTCTGCCGAGGTTTCTATCAAATTATCTATCATATGTGATTTTCCCTCCCTGATAATATTTCTCACTGCAGGCGTGGCAAAAAGCACCTCTGCTGCCAATGTTCTGCCCGGTTCGATAGTGGGAACAAGACGGAGCGAAATAATAGCCTCAAGGGTGGCAGCAAGCTGTAATCTGATTTGCGGCTGTTGGATTTCGGGAAAAACATCAATAATCCGATCCACGGATTGAGCAGCAGAATTGGTGTGCAAAGTGGCAAAAACCAGGTGGCCGGTTTCGGCAATGGTCATAGCCGAGGCAATGGTCTCCAGATCTCTCATCTCACCGATTAAAACCACATCCGGATCTTCCCGCAGAGCCGAGCGCAACGCATTACCCCAGGAGCGGGTATCCCGATACATCTCTCGCTGATCTATCAATGATTTACCCGGAGGATAAACATATTCTATCGGGTCTTCAATAGTGATGACATGTGCCGCTCTTGAAAAATTAATTTTGTTTATAAAAGAAGCCAAAGTAGTTGATTTACCATGACCTGTTGGGCCTGTTACTAAAACAAAGGCCTGTTTTAGATCTGCTAATTTTGCTAAAACAGGCGGTAATCCAATGCTTTCCAAAGCAGGTATGGACAGGGGGATAAGCCGCAGAGCTGCCGCGGGAAAACCTTTTTGCCTGTACAAATTAACCCTAAACCTACCTTTCCCCTCAAATTCAAAAGAAAAATCAAGTTCAAAAACCTGGGCATAAATATTTTTCTGAACAAGGGACAAAAGCGGCATAATTAATTCTTCAATTCTCTCCGACGTTGCTGTCTCTTCCCCGGAAATAGGAATTAATTCGCCGTGAATCCTTAAAGCAGGAGGAAAACCCACGGATAAATGCAAATCCGATGCCTGCCTTTGAATAGTGAGATCTAATAATTGCTGTATATTCATATTCTAGTCTTGGGCAACCCGCAATACCTCCTCCATGGTGGTTACTCCTTCTAAAACTTTTAAATACCCATCTTGTTTCAAAGTAATCATACCTGATTTAATTGCTTCCTGTTCTATGGATGAAGAAGACGAATGTTCCAAAATAAGCTTGGCTATTGACTCGGAAATAACCAACACCTCAAAAATACCAATCCTGCCCAAATATCCGGTATTGGCGCAGAAATTACACCCTTTACCTTTATACAGTTTCATTGAAGTAGGCATCAAATTACCTAAAACGGATTTAATATTCTCCACAACTTCCGGAGCTGCGCTAAATTCCTCCCTACAGCGGATACAAATCTTACGCACCACCCGCTGACCCAACACCGCGTTTAAAGCCGAGGTCAACAGAAAAGGCTCCACCCCCATATCCAAAAGCCTTGGAGGAGCGCCGGAAGCAGAATTGGTGTGCACGGTAGAAAAGACCTGATGACCTGTCAAAGCAGCCTGTATTGCCAGTTCCGCTGTTTCGTTGTCACGGATTTCACCCACCATAATAATATTGGGATCCTGGCGCAAAAAAGAACGCAAAGCCGAGGCAAAAGTCAACCCAACAGCCAGATTAACCTGAACCTGGTTAACCCCGTGGATTTGATACTCCACCGGATCTTCAATGGTAAGAATATTAACCCTGGTGGTAGAAATCTTGGTCAGGATTGAGTACAAAGTAGTGGTTTTACCCGAACCTGTGGGGCCGCAGATTAAAATAATGCCGTGAGCACGCAATAATTGAGCTTCCAGACTTTTCAAGGAACTGCCCCTTAAACCAAGCTCCAGCAGCGTTGGAGCTTGGGTTGTTTTTGGTAACAACCTCATCACCACTTTTTCCCCAAAAATAGTAGGAATTATAGAAATTCTTAAATCAACCACTTTTTGTCCCAAGCTAAAGGTAAACCTGCCGTCTTGGGGAAGCCGCTTTTCGTCAATTTTTAAAACAGCCAGAATCTTAATTCTGGAAATCAAAGCCTCATGTACCACTTTTGGCAGCAGTATTTTCTCAATCAAAATACCGTCAATTCTGTATCTAACCCGTGTTCTGTCTTCCTCTGGTTCTATATGAATATCAGAAGCCCGGGTTTTCATGGCATATTCCAAAAGTTGATTAACAATATTGGTTACAGGAGTCTCCCGTAAAATTTCCGGACCTTCAATAACTTTCTCTGTTTTAACAGATGCCACTTCGTTTAAAGCTGAAGTAACATCAGAAGTTAAATTTTGACCATATTGATCTGTAACAGCTTTTAAAATATCTTCAGTCAGCGCAAGATACGGCTTAACCCTCATACCAGATCTTTTTTCGATAAACTGGATTATCTGGATATCAAGAGGGTCAGCCATAGCCACCAAAAGCTCATCGCCTGCTTTATCAAAAGGAATAATGCTGTAGCGGCGGGCAGCAGCTTCCGGAATAAGATTTAACGTATCAACTGCAATAGCTTTATCAGTCACTTTCACAAAAGGTATATTTAAAAGTTCTGCTTTGGCTTGGGTAATTTTGTCCAAAGTCACCAGATTGTGCTGGAGTAAGATTTTATCAACACTTGTCCCGGAATTAATGCTTTCCAGTTTAACAGCAGAAAGCTGATCAGCAGTGAGCAAACCCTGTCTAAATAAAATATCTTCAATTTGGGCAGATTGATTGGGCATACTCTTATTATGTTAAAATTGCTCCATGATTGCAAGACTGTTGATTTCATCAAGCATAGATAAAATCAGAGAAGAAATTAAAGAAATTAATATTAATCATCCTGATATGCTTTATTTTAAGGCAGGGGAGAAGTTGGGGATTGGAGAGGCCAGGAAAATTAAAGACCATTTTTCCTTAAAACCATATTCTGCCAAAGGCAGGACAGTAATCATAGAAGATGCTTCGGTGATGACTATAGAGGCCCAAAATGCTTTGCTAAAAACCCTTGAAGAACCGCCGGAAGAGGCAATTTTAATTTTAGGAGCTCCATCAGATTCTAATCTTTTACCCACTATTTTATCCCGTTGTCAGATTATTAGAATTACGAATAACGAATTACGAATAACGAATTACGCAGATATTGAAAAACTGCTTAATGCATCTATCGAGGATAGATTTGAATACATAGAAAAATTAAAAGATAAGAAAGAGTTTTTGCATTATCTGGTTTATATCTTCAGGGAAGCTATGGTCAACCATAACTCGCCAATACATAATACGATCGTTGAACATATTGGCTCAACTTCCGATATAAAAAATTTTCTCAAAGAACTTCTGCAAGCAGAGCAGTGGGCTAAGCAAAATGTTAATATTAGGGGGATTTTAGAATACCTGATGCTCAAAATGCCTGTTAATTAGTGGGCAAAAGCGTCATTACAGATTCCATAGTAGGCAGACCAGATTGGGAGATTTTTATAGCTGCAGTGGCACAGGCAAATCTTACACAATCCTCAAAGTTTAATCCGTCTCTATGTGCTCTAATAAATCCGGCATTAAAACTATCTCCTGATCCCACTGTATTCCCTACATTAACTTGAAATGCTGGAACTCTGAAAACTTTTTCACCATTAAATCCCACAGCTCCATTTATACCATCCTTAACTACGACTTTAGCCCCAGAGCTAGTTCTTATTCTCCTAAGGCCTTCTTCTATTTCTTCCACACCCCAAACAGCTAAAAACTCGGCCCTACTTGGTAAATAGAAGTCAGCTAAGCTAGACAGACCTCTTATAGATTCAACTTCTTCTTGCGAAGCCGCATTGGTAATCCTGCCATGATCTAAAACTACCTTAACATTATGTCTTTTTGCTGTAACAGCCAAACTGCTAAGATCCGGGATGAGCGATTTTAACTTGAAACAACCTCCCAGATAAAAATATCTCACTAGCTCTATATGCTCACTAACCATCCGTCCAACTTCTTCGAAAGATAGGGATTGATTGGCAGTACCTCCCACAGTCATAATCCGTTGACCTTCCGGACTAATAAAATTAACTCCGAGATTTGTTGAAACACTTGGGTCTTGAATAAATGCAGGTATAATTCCTGATTCTTGAGCCAATTTTTCCAGCATTTGTCCTAGCGGATCAATGCCTGTTTTGCCAATAAAAACCGTTCTTAGCCCCAAAGTTGCACACATTCTAGCAAAATTTAGTGCAGATCCACCCAGAGCCATCTCATAATCCCTGCCTACAATTTCGCTTTCGGGAAGCAAACCTCTGTTAAAAGGAAAACGAGTCAAGTTTATATCTATATACATTGTGCCTAAAGACAAAACTTCCGATCGCATGATGAGCTATTTTATCAAAAATCAGAATTAAATGCAGGATTAGACTAAAACAGCCTCCTATTTAACAGGTAGAGAAGCGGGTCAAACAAAATGTGAATGTAAGAGGAATCTTAGAATCCCTGATGCTCAAGATGCCGAAAAAAGAGTAGGCCTGCCCGCCTTTGGAGGGTACCAACCTGCCTGCCGGCAGGCAGGGCTATCCCACCTGGAGGGTGGGATACATCTGTTATAATCTCGTGAAATGAATATAAAAGAGTTTGAATCGGTTGGTACCGGAAGTAACAGAATTTTACCGGAAAATTTAAGTAAATTTCTCACTTTATTAACAAAGTTATATCATACAGAAATGTTATACGCAGCTTGCGGCACTGAACAAGCTACAGGAGTAAAAAAAACTTACACAGGAGTACAAAGTGCATTAACTGAAAGGGGGAGGTATGTTTACCCATTAACAGAGACAGATGAGAGGGTATATACAGTTAGTTGTTCACCAGATGGCTATAGAATCATTAATGTGGCAGTCGGTCAAAATATCGTGCTGGCTTCTTTAGATGATAAAACTGCTTTAGTCACTACAGAACTCCATGGTTGTAGTGGTATAGGATTATTGATTCCATTAAATGGGGATACGCTTTTTGCCCTTGCTCACCTTAATTACCACCCAGAGAGAACGATGAAAGAATTTACTGATATGCATCAAAGTTCTGCAGTTGCTCTAAGTATACCAGATGGAAAAAACAGGATGAGAGTTGCCCAAAATATGCTTGATGCAATTAGGGGTAATTCTGAAGATCTATTTCAGAGTAGTTGGGTAGATCATTACCAGGGTACCAGTAGCATGGTGGTTACAAATAGAGAGGTACTTATACTCCGCCGATACGGATTCGGGATAAGACCAGTCAAATATTGTAAATGGTCTTCTTAAATCTAGAAGTCATTTCAAAACCCTACGTCATTGCGAGGACTCCGACGTACGTCGGAGGACGCGGCAATCTTTCAAATAAGATCGCCACGCTCCTTACAGTCGCTCGCGATGACGTTTTGAAATAGGCTCTAAACAAAATGTTAATTTAAGAGGCATTCTGGAATACCTTATGCTCAAAATGCCCAAAAAAGAGATGAGCCTATAACTCTTGACAAACAGAATATTTTGTGTTACTATCATTTTATGAATTTTATAAATACAGAAAAGGGTCCTATTGAATTAATTTTTCCTCCAACAAAAAAGGATATTACTTTTAATGATTGGGGATCTAAGGGTAGCAATCGTTTTAAACCTCCTTTACTAAACTCACTGGGATTAAACTTGCTTCCTCTACTAAAGCTAGATTTTATTTCTCTTGCGCCAAATGGTACGGCACTGGTGGCCTTAGGTGGAGTTTCCGGGATTGATGTTACCCTACCTCAAATAGAGGCAGTTCTGGCTGGAGAACGAGCAATAGCTGCAAAAAGAGCTCGAAGCCAAACAGCCCAAGGTATTGTTAGAGATGCTATAGCTGCCTCAACAACAGATTTAAATAATCCTTTTGACAGAATAGTAGCTGCTGATTGGTTCAAGGCAACAAGAGAACATTTCCACAATGTAGCACGGAGTACATCACCTTATTCAAGTTTATTAGGCACTAATAGAAGATTAGAATATATATCTTGTTTACCTTTTCTGGAAAGAGAATTATATACTCAAGGTAAACTTATGAAAGTAGCAATTGCTTGCCATAAAGCAGCTAAACTCTTAGTTCCCCCAAAGCCCGAACCTAAAAAAGAGTAGGTGCCAAATCAGTTAAAAATGTGTTAAAATAAGTTAAAGCCATCAGGCTTTTTATTTTCTTATGCCTAAAGATTCCAGTAAATATTCAGCAGAACAAATTCAGGTTTTGGAGGGGCTTGAGCCTGTCCGGAAACGCCCGGGCATGTATGTTGGTTCCACAGATTTACGCGGACTTCATCATTTAATAAAAGAGGTTGTTGATAATTCTATTGATGAAGCCTTGGCCGGGTTTGCCAAAAATATCTGGGTTACCTTACACGAAAATGACTATGTAACTGTGGCAGATGACGGCCGGGGAATTCCCGTGGAAATTCACCCGAAAGTGGGAAAATCAGCTTTGGAGGTTATTATGACTACTCTCCATGCCGGAGGAAAATTCGGCGAGGGCGGTTATAAAGTTTCAACAGGACTGCACGGAGTAGGCGTATCCGCAGTTAATGCTTTGTCAGAATATACCCGGGCCACTGTCCGCCGCGAAGGAAAAGAATATTTTCAAGAATATGTTAAAGGTAAACCTAAAGCAAATGTTATCCAGTTAAAATCCGCTGGCAACTTACCGTTTACCACCAATTTTAAATGGAGCGCTAAAACAGGCACCATGGTCAGTTTTGTGGCTGACAAAACTATATTTTCCACCATCACCCCAGATTTTGAAAGACTGGAAAAACAAATTAAGCAAGTAGCATATTTGGTGGCGGGCATTTTCTTCCATATTTTTGACGAAAGATCAGGACAAGAGCGCCATTTCTATTTTCAATCAGGTCTGGCCACTTTAATTAAACACTTAAACAGGAATAAAGCCTTAGTTCACCCCGAGCCGATTTTAATCCATAGAGTTATAGAAGCCGTTGATGTTGAAGCAGCCATCCAATACAATGACAGTTTTGTAGAAAATGTGGAGAGTTTTGCCAATGTAGTACCAACAACAGAAGGCGGCAGCCACTTAACAGGATTTAGGATTGCCCTGACCAGGGCCATCAATGATTATGCAAGAAAATCCGAAGCTTTAAAAGAAAAAGATGAAAATCTAACAGGTGAGGATGTTAAAGAAGGTTTAACAGCAGTTATTTCCATCAAAATGGACTCCGAGAGAATCCAGTTTGAAAGCCAAACCAAGGAAAAACTGGGTAATGCCGAGTTACAGCCAATTGTGGCTCAAGTTGTCAAAGAAGGTTTGGATGTGTTTTTTGAGGAAAATCCGTCCGACGGACGGGCCATTTTAGAAAAAGTGATGCTGGCAGCCAGGGCCAGGGCTGCAGCGCGGGCTGCCAAAGATGCAGTTATTAGAAAAGGCGCTTTGGAAGGAATGACTTTACCGGGCAAACTGGCAGATTGCCAAAACAGGGATCCTGCAGAATCTGAATTGTATATTGTGGAAGGAGATTCGGCCGGAGGTTCAGCTAAGCAAGGGAGGGATAGAAAATTCCAGGCTATTTTGCCACTTCGGGGGAAAATTTTAAATACGGAAAGAGCAAGGCTGGATAAAGTTTTGGAGTTTGAAGAAATCAGGGCGCTGGTAATAGCTTTGGGGACAGGAATAGGAGATACTATTAACTATGATAAAACCCGCTACCATCGGATTATCATCATGACTGATGCAGATGTGGACGGAGAGCATATCCGCACACTGCTCCTTACATTCTTTTTTAGATACTTACCGGAAATTATTACCAAAGGCTACATGTATATTGCCCAACCACCGCTTTATAAAATCCAAAAAGGCAAAGAGATAAATTATGCTTATTCGGATGAAGAAAAAGAAACTGTTTTGAAAAAAATAGGGGATGGATCTATCATCTCCCGCTACAAAGGCTTGGGGGAAATGAACCCTGACCAGCTTTGGGAAACCACCATGAATCCGGAAAACAGGGTTTTAAAACAAGTTACCAATGAAGATGTGGTGGCAGCAGATGAGGTATTCACCATGTTAATGGGAGATGAAGTCCCGCCCCGCAAACGCTTCATCCAAACCCATGCGAAGCTCGCAACCCTAGACATATGATAAATATTTGCGAGCGAAGTCCTTCTAAAATTGCAGCACGAGCCGTGTATGAATAATACTGAAAAGGCGAGTGCTAAAATTAGGAGGGCAAAAATGGCCACACTTGATATATAATGCCCTTGCTTAATGGAAGATCGATATTTCATTATTGATTTTGATTCAACTATTATCCAAACAGAAGGGTTGGAGGAGTTGGCTGAAATTGTTTTAAAAGATAGTCCCAAAAAAAAAGAAATCCTGGAAAAAATTAAAGCAATTACCAATTTGGGGATGGAAGGAAAAATTGGTTTTACCGAAAGCCTAAATAAAAGACTTAAGTTATTAAAAATTAATAAATCACACCTGGAAATCTTGGCAAAAGTATTAAAGAAAAAAATCTCTCCATCTGTTTTGCGGAATAAACTTTTTTTTAAAACCTTTAAAGACCGCATTTATATAATCACCGGCGGGTTTAAAGAATTTGTTACTCCTGTAGCTACCAAACTTGGTATACCAAAAAATCATATCCTTGCCAATACTTTTAAATTTGACACAAAAGGTAATGTGCTGGGCTTTGATGCTAAAAATCCTTTGTCACAAGAAAGCGGCAAAGTTAAGGCTGTTGAAGCTTTAAATCTTAAAGGAGAAATTATTGTCATTGGCGATGGGTTTACTGATTTACAAATTAAAAATTTAGGCGCTGCTAAAAAATTTATAGCCTTTGTAGAAAATATTAATAGGGAGGTTGTTAGCAAAAAGGCAGATCAAATAGCTGGAAGCTTTGATGAATTTTTATTTGTGAATAAATTGCCTATGTCTTTATCCTACCCAAAATCCAAAATTAAAGCCTTGCTTTTGGAAAATATTGAAACTTCCGCAAAACTCGCTTTGGAAAAAGAGGGTTACCAGGTGGAACTTTTAAAAACAGCTCTTAATGAAAAAGAATTAAGCGAAAAAATAAAAGATGTCTCGGTTTTGGGCATTAGATCTAAAACAAGTGTAACTAAAAAAGTTTTGCAAAATGCCAATAAATTAAAAGTTGTGGGAGCTTTTTGTATCGGAGTTGATCAAATGGATTTAGATGCCCTAACAAAGTCTGGTATAGCTGTATTTAACGCTCCTTTTCAAAATACCCGTTCGGTGGTAGAACTCGCGATCGGTGAAATGATTATGTTAATCAGGGGAGTGATAGATAAAAATAATAAATTGCATAAGGGAATTTGGGATAAATCTGCTGAAAGCTCCAACGAGTTGCGGGGTAAAACATTAGGTATAGTTGGATACGGCCATATCGGCTCTCAACTGTCTGTAGTGGCAGAAGCTTTGGGAATGAAAGTTATCTACTTCGACCTGCTGGAGAAACTTCCTTTGGGAAACGCCCATAGAGTAAAATCGTTACATGAACTGTTAAAAACCTCCGATATTATTTCAATCCATGTCAGCGGAGACAGATCAAATGTCAATCTTATCGGAGAAAAAGAATTTTCTCTGATGAAAAATAACGCAATTTTTATTAACTTAAGCAGGGGGTTTGTTGCAGATATCAATGCTTTGGCTAAATTTTTAAAAGCTGGAAAAATTAAGGGTGCTGCTTTGGATGTGTTTCCTAACGAACCTAAAAGCATAGATGAACCTTTCAAGCTTGTCTTGCAGGGAATACCCAATGTCATTTTAACTCCCCATATAGCAGGTTCAACCCAGGAAGCTCAAAAACAAATCGCCGAATATGTGTCGGGAAAAATCATTGATTTTATCAATACAGGCAACACTTATCTGTCTGTCAATTTGCCCAACATTCAGCTTCCCAAGCAGAAGAATTCCCACAGACTTTTGCATTTGCATAAAAATGTGCCGGGAGTTCTCGCTCAAATAAATAAGATTCTGGCAGATCACAATATCAATATTAACGGTCAGTATTTAAAAACCCAGGAAGATATCGGCTATGTCATTACGGATGTAAACAAAAAATACGACGCAGGGGTTTTGCAAAAATTGAAAAAAATCCCGCAGACCATAAGATTCAGGGTTTTATATTGATATGAAAAAAATATACTTTACAGTTGGACCATCACAAGTTTATCCCACTCTATTTAAATATTTGTACAAAATCATCAAAGAAGATATTCCTTCTTTAAATCACAGGGGTCCAGACTTTAAAGAATTATTTAAACAAACAACCAATAATTTAAGAATGCTTTTAAATATTCCGGACAGTTATCAGATATTTTTTGTCTCTTCTGCGCTGGAGGCAATGGAAAGAACTATCCAGGGTTGTGTTGAGAAAACCTCTTTTCATGTTATCACCGGCTCTTTTGGAAAGGCCTGGGCAAATTATGCCGGTCAGCTTGGAAAAAATGTTTTAAAAAGCGACCTGCTTTATTCAAAAATCCCCAAGAAAGCCGAACTTATCTGCATTACCCAAAACGATACCTCAACCGGAGTTTGGATACCAATGAAGGACATCTATAATCTTAAAAAGAAATATCCTGAAAAATTAATTGCCATAGATATAGTTTCCTCAATACCTTATGTTGATATAGATTATAAATATATTGATGTGGCTTTTTTCTCGGTCCAAAAGGGATTTGGTCTACCGGCCGGACTTGGAGTAATAATTGTTAGCCCAAAAGCTTTGGAAAAAACAGAAAAATTAATAAAAAAAGGTGTGGTTGTGGGTAGCTATCATAGTTTAAAAAATCTCTCTGAAAAAGCCAAAAATTTTCAAACACCTGAAACTCCAAATGTTTTAAATATTTATTTGTTAAATCAAGTTATAAAGGATATGTTAAAAATTGGTTTGAAAAAAATCAGAGAAGATACTGATAAAAAAGCCAAAGATTTGTATGAATTCTTTGATAACCACAAAAAATATCAACCATTTATCAAAAATCCCCGGTTCAGATCTCCAACAACTTTGGTTTTTGATGTCGGCACTGAATCGGAAAAATTAAGAAAAAAGCTTGCAAAAGTTGGATTTATAGTGGGTGCAGGATACGGTGATAATAAATTAAATCATTTAAGAATAGCCAATTTCCCATCGCACACATCAAAAAGTATCATACAGATGTTAAAATATATCTAACATGAAAGTTCATTTTTTGGGAATAGGGGGAAGCGGGGCATCAGCGGCTGCGGCTATTGCGAAGGCCCAAGGGTTTAAAGTTTCCGGCTGCGATAAGGAACTGAAAGGTCATTCACCCCAACACATAAAAAAAATTGATATTTTGGCAGTTACTCCGGCCATATTTTCTTTGGATCCGCAAAATCCGGAACTTTTGGAGGCCCAAAAATTAGGCATTCCCATTATGACCTGGCAGGAGTTTATGGGTAAATATTTGCAAAAAAATAAATTTGTCATTGCCGTAGCCGGCACACATGGCAAAACAACTACTACTGCCATGATTGGAAAGCTGCTGGAAGACGGTGGATTGGATCCGACAGTAGAACTGGGAGCAGAAGTTTCCAAATGGAAGGCTAATTTTAGGATAGGACAAGGAAAATATTTTGTTTGCGAGGCAGATGAGTATAATGACAATTTTTTAAACTTTAAGCCGGATATTGCAGTTGTGACCAATATGGAAATGGATCATCCGGAATATTTTAAGGATTTTGCAGCAGTCAAAAAAAGTTTTGCCAAATTCAAAAGTCAATCAAAAAAAGTTATTGATAAACCCAATCCAAAACTGATTAATTTTCCGCTCCAAGTACCCGGAAATTTTAATATTTTAAATGCCTCTTTAGCTTATCAGGTGGGACTTTTTCTGGGAATTGATAAAAAAATTGTAGAAGAAAGTTTGTCAACATATCAGGGTATTGGCCGTAGATTTGAATATCTGGGAGATTTTCAAAGAGCCAAAGTTTATTCGGATTTTGGCCATCACCCCACGGAAATAAAAGTTACCATGGAAGCAGCCAGACAAAAATTTTCGGGGCAGTGCATCTGGTTAATTTTTGAACCCCACATGTTTACCAGAACTTATCATCTTTTTAATGATTTTGTCAAAGTTTTTAAGAATTTACCAATTGATAAAATCATCATTACCGATATTTACCAGAGCAGGGAAGTTGACAAAGGATTAATTAATTCCAGACAACTTGCCAGCGCTGTGAATAAAAAAAATACTTTTTATATTTCCAAAAAAGAACTATTAAAGAAGTTAAAAAATGAATTAGAAGAAAGTGATGTAGTCTTTTTTATGGGAGCAGGGGAGATTGACAAACTGGCTAGAGAGTTACTTTTTTAATTTTACTGACTAATTCACTTCCAAAAAATCTGCCTGCCACTTTATAGACTCTTTCAGGAGCGTCTGTCACATAAAATTCATAAGTCGGATAGCGACTTTGGCTTAAAAGTCCCTTTTCTTCAAGTATTTTTTTAAGTGCTTCTGCTGTTGGCTTTGCCGAATCAATAATAGTTATTTCTCCCACTATTTGTTGGATTACCTTTTGCAAAATAGGATAATGCGTACAACCCAGAATTAAAGTATCTGTTCCGTTCTTAAATCCATCCAGATATTCTTTAGCTATTAATTTTGTTGCAACATGATCTATTAACCCTTCCTCAACTAGTGGTACAAACAGAGGACATGCTACGCTAGCAACTTTTATTTTAGGATCTAATTTTTGAATTGCCTTTTCATAGGCCCGGCTGTTAATTGTGCCTTGTGTCCCGATTACTCCGATTTTTTTATTTTTTGTAGATTTAACAGCTTTTCTAACTGCAGGGCCCAACACATCAATCAAAGACACTGGTGATAATGCCTTAAGCGCATCCAATGATTGGGCGGAAATCGTGTTACAGGCAACAACCAGAACCTTGACTTTTTTCTTGAGCAGGAAATTCACCAGCTCTTTGGCAAACCTGGTGACAACTTCTTTTGATCTGGTGCCGTAGGGCACTCTGGCAGTATCACCGAGATAAATAATGCTTTCATTGGGTAAAACTTTAATAATTTCTTTAACAACGGTTAATCCGCCGATGCCGGAATCAAACACCCCAATTGGACTGAAGTTCATATAAACAAGTATAATACCATATCATGAGGGTACTAATCTTTGGTTTGGGGTTAAATCAGGGCGGGGTGGGTTCTGCCAAATTTTTTGCCCGACAAGGGGCAGAAGTGAGAGTGACTGATTTAAAAAATGCTCAAGTCCTCAAACCTTCTTTAGAAAAACTCAAAAGTTTTAAAAATATTTCCTATGCTTTAGGTGGTCACAAATATGAAGATATAGACTGGGCAGATTTAATTATCAAAAACCCTGCTGTCAAACCAGGCAATCCATATATTGAATATGCCAGAAAACGCGGCAAGTCCATAGAAATGGACATGGGCATTTTTTTACAGTATGTACGGCCGGGCCAGATCATTGGAGTAACAGGTACCAAAGGCAAATCTACTACTGCTTCATTAATTTATGAGATCCTCGCAATTCACCTCCGGGGTGAAAAAATGCGATTACACCCCGGAGGTGTGGTTCTAGCAGGTAACATTGGCAAAAGTGTTCTGGACACTGTCCGGTTTATTAAATCAGACACTTTGATTGTTTTAGAACTTTCTTCATTCCAACTGCAAGCTTTTAGGGAACACAGAGTTTCCCCCAAATGGGCAGTAATAACTAATATTTTCCCGGATCATTTAAATTATTACAAAAATATGAAAGATTATATTAAAGACAAAAGAGCCATTGCCGAATATCAAAAACAAGTGGATTTTTTGTTTATGAAAAAAGGAGATCCATTTACTACCAAAGGCAGAGAAATTTATTTTTCCACAAATGATTTGCCTAAAAATTTTTCTCCAAAAATAGTAGGGGAGCATAATTTGGAAAATATTGCGGCAGCATTAGCAGTGGGGAAAACTTTTGGATTAGATGAGAAAACCATACTTAAAACATTATCTAAATTTAAGGGGATTCCATTTCGCATGGAACTTGTTAAAACCTGGCAGGGAGTAAAAATTTATAACGACAGCGCCGCCACCAACCCAGAATCTACTATTCAAGCCCTAAAAACTCTACCAAATTCTATTTTAATAACAGGTGGGGTTAATAAAAATTTATCTTATGATAATTTGATAGAAGCCATCAAACAATATGCCAAAAAGGTTTATTTTCTGGAAGGTAGCGCCACAGATGAAATATTAAAAATTAAAAATGAAAAATTAAAAATTTATAATAATTTGCTGAAATTATTGCAGGATATCAAAAAAGTAGTCCGAAGTGGGGATGTTATTTTGTTCTCTCCTGCTGCTTCTTCTTTTAATTTATTTCAAAACGAATTTGACAGAGGCAGAAAATTTAATAAGGCAGTAGATAAAATATTCAGCTAAAAACTATTTATTAAGTTTATATAATCTTATATTACCTATTCTGATAACAGGTTTTTCTTTTTCATAGCGGTCAGGAGAAATCAGATAATTATTGTCACAATTTGTAAAAATTGATGAATGATCCTTAGTTTGAATCGGAGGAACTTCTCCGGCATTGCTATAAAATAGCGCGGCCTCACCGGGCATATCCCCAAGCCAAAGACATTTTTCTCCAGGTAGACTTTTATAGTACTCGGCAACTCCTTTTGTATTCTGATGATAGGGAATTATCTCCGGAAAACGTTGCAAAAACAAAAGTAAACATAAAATTATGGCAATATTAAATATATTTTTCTTGTTTAACTGAAAATTTATCTTAATATTTAATTTATCTATTAGAATAAAAAAGACTATAGCCGAAATTAAGATCCCGGAAAAAATAGTGAGCTTATTGGAGCTTCTAAGAAATATGGGTAGCGATGCCACAATTATTGCAAATGAAAGATTGATTAGTCTTTGTGATTTTTCTTTTAGATAATCATTTAAAGAAAGATAAACAAAGTAAGCTACTGCAGGTATTAAAGGTAAAACATACCACCATATTTTATTAGTAGGTAGCGAAAAGGCAATTAATCCTCCAAATATATACGCAAGCAATGTTTTCTTTTTCCAATCTAAACTACCTGATACAGTTTCGTAGATAAATAAAGCAATAAAAAGTATCCAACCCGGACGAAGTGAAGTAAACCACCAACGTAAATACCAAAATATTGGAGCATGCTGATGGATATCAATAATAGATGCGGAAGTTATGGCAAACCCCGGCATAATATATGCAACATCTTTTAAGCCAAACCTATAAATTAAATAAAGTAACCAAGGTAAAAATATAAGCAGGAATCCGCTTGAAAATTTAACAATATCAGATAATTTTAGCTTTCTCATAATTAAAAGACATACAAGAGGAAAGATAAAAATTATAATCGGCTGAAGTTTACTTAGGGCAGCAAGGCCTAGAAAAACACCTGAAATAAAAATTAAAAAAAATTTTCTTTTTTCACAGAAGAAAATAAGTGTCGAGAGAGACAAAAAAAGAAATACGGTTATACCCGTATCCATTTGAGCATATTGGGAAGATAACCAAAGATCAAAAGAAGTAAAAAGCACCAAAAAGCCTACTGCTATTGCAAAAATATTTCTATTTTCTTCCTTCCTGGCAAATAATAGAAATACGGATAGAATTAACATTCCTAAAAGGAAAGAGGGTAATCGATATGCCCACTCATAGTTTCCAAAAAGGCTGGTTGATAAAATCATTAAATCATAAATCAAAGGAGGCCTTTCCAGATGATAATAAAGATGCAAATCCGGATTTTCTCTTAAAGGTATTTTTAAATGCTGTACCCTATCTTGAGAACTGCCTGTTAAAGGAACAAAAAAGCTTTTATATTCTTTCATTCTTTTGGCATTTTCTGCCCGATGGGCCTCGTCAAAATCATAAAAAGGAACAGAAACCATAGTCTTGACTGATAGATAGACAAAGGTTATAAAGAAGATTAAGAATAATGATTTCAGCAAAAAGTGCCGTTTCAATATTTTTTCCATGTTATAATGATAAAGAAACCATCAACAGGTTAATAAATGATGCAATTTTAGCCATAAGAAAGTTTACCACAAAATTTGAAATCATTGTTGTGGACGACGGGTCAACTGATGGATCGAGAGAACTACTCCTTAAGCTAACTAAAAAAATACCCTCTTTAAAGACGGTTTTCCATAATCAAAATATTGGCTATGGCGGAGCGCTAATGACTGGCTTTAAAACCGCTAAATATGAATATATTTTTTATACTGATGGCGACGGACAATATGATATCAAAGATCTTTCTTTATTACTTTACACTATAACCGATGATGTTGATTTTATAAACGGCATAAAAATGTCAAGACATGACCCAACATACAGAATTATTATCGGCAATTTCTACAGTTTTGTTATAAGATGGCTATTTTGGGTGCCGATTTTTGATATAGATTGCGACTTCAGGTTAATAAGAAAAAAGATTATTGATAAAATAGATCTTAAAAGCAAAAGCGGAGCAATCTGTATAGAGCTTGTTAAAAAAGCCCAAATTGCCGGCGCAAATTTTAGACAGGTCTCGGTAAGACACTACGAAAGAACATCCGGAGTTTCCCAATTTTTCAGGGCAGACCGGATTTTAAACACCCTTAAAGAAGTCTTCTTTCTTTGGATTGAACTTGTTATAATTCACAAGTGGAAAAAAACTTATTCCGCCTGATAAAAATACCGGAGATTTTTGATGATTGTTATCTTTACTTTGCCCAAATTTCAGATCATATTCCTTTTCCCATAAAAAGGATTTACTATATTCTAAACGCTGATACTAACCTCACAAGAGGTCTTCATGCCCATAAAAAAAATCAGCAGATTATGTTTTGCATAAGCGGTTCTATAAAACTTGTTTTGGATAACGGAAAAAAGAGACGGGATTTAATACTTAATAAACCAAACCTTGGGGTATTTATAGATAAGATGATTTGGCATGAGATGCATGAATTTAAAAAAAATACTATACTTTTAGTTCTTGCTTCCGGAATTTTTGAGTCGGAAGATTATATTAGAGATTATGCTCAATTTAAAAAACAAGCAAAAACTTAAAAAAGCATTTGAAAAAGTCCTTTTATCCGGAAATTTTATTTTGGGGCAGGAAGTTGAGGGTTTTGAAAAAGCTTTTGCAAAATATCTTGGGGTTAAATACTGCATTGGTGTTGGTAATGGTTTGGAGGCTTTGCAAATTTCTTTAATGGCTCTGGGTGTGGGAAAAGATGTGGAGGTAATAACTACTCCCATTTCTGCAGCTGCTACAACTTTAGCAATAATGGCGGTTGGTGCAAAACCTGTTTTTGTGGATACGGATCAAAATGGATTGATAGATTCTCAAAAAATCCAACCAGCAATTAATAATAAAACAAAGGCAATTCTTCCTGTTCATTTATATGGTAATTCTGTAGATTTAAAAAAAATAAAAGATACCTGCAAAAAAAGGGGGTTATTTTTAATAGAAGATGCAGCTCAAGCTCATGGAAGTAAATTTAATGGGAAATATCTTGGGACTTTTGGAGATATAGGATGTTTTAGTTTTTATCCAACAAAAAATTTAGGGGCCTTGGGAGACGGCGGAGCAATTGTAACAGATAATAAGGATCTTGCGGAAACTTGTTTGCAAATAAGAGATTATGGGCAAAAAGAAAAATATGTACATACCCGGTATGGGTTAAACAGTAGATTAGATGAAATTCAGGCAGCTATTTTAAAAATCAAATTAGTAGAGCTTGATAAAAACAATCAAAAAAGACAGAAGTTGACAAAAAGATATATTAAAAATCTCTCAAGAATAAAAAAGATTCATCTAGTACTTCCCCAAAATATAGATGATGCTAATTTTCATCTTTTTGTTATCAGAGTTAAAAACAGAAATCAGTTGAGGAAACATCTACAACAAGCAGGGATCCAGACCCTAATTCATTTTCCAACTATTATTCCGGATCAACCATTTTTAAAACCACTATATGAAAATCTTTATTTACCAGTTGCCAAAGAGTTTGTTAAAACCTGTCTATCCCTCCCCCTTAATCCACAAATGAGCTTTAAAGAAATAGATTTTGTATCTGCTAAAATTATAGAGTTTTACACAAAAAGGATAGTTATCTAACATGCAAATGTATTTTCAAAAAGTAGGGATAGGTCAGGATTTAATTTTGCTGCATGGTTGGGGTATGGATGTATCCACCTGGTGGCCGGTGGTGGAACTGCTAAAAAATAACCTGCCTGCCGGCAGGCAAGGTTTTACTTTGTGGCTTTTGGATTTACCGGGTTTTGGCAGGTCTGATACTCCAAAAAGAGCATATGATACAAAAGATTATGCAGATATCATTGCCGAATTTATTAAAAATAACAAAATTAAAAATGCCTCTATTTTAGGTCATTCTTTTGGAGGTAAAGTTGCAATTAAGCTTACATCAACTTACCCAAATTTAGTTAATAAATTAATTTTGGTTGGATCATCCGGAATAAAACCCGTTCCATCTTTTAGAAGAATGCTTATTTACCCTTTGGCAAAAATTGTTCATCATTTAGTACCTGATATTTTTAACCTTAAAACAATTATCAGAAAAAAGTTTTACAGAAAAATTGAGTCGGATTATGAAAATGCAGGAGCAATGAAGGATACATTATTAAAAACTATAAAGGAGGATTTAGCTGAAGATTTAAAAAAAATAAAGAAAGAAACCCTTATTATTTGGGGGGAGGATGATCAGACAGTTCCCCTGAAATATGGGAAGATAATGTTTCAGTTAATAAAAAATTCCAGATTGGAAGTTTTGGAAAACTGCGGCCATGCGCCTCATATAAAAAACCCCTATTTATTTACAAACTATGTTAAAGATTTTATTTAAGATTTTTCCATTATTAGATCATCTTTACATTTTCCAGATTTTGGAATATGACCCATGGCAATTTATTAAATGGTTTTTAAAATACCCCCATAAAAGAAACTTGCAAAGAAAACATAAACTGGAATTTACTTTAAAAATAAAAATATTTTTGCTATTAATTATTTTCTGGATTTTAATTTTTTATTTTGTCACAGGTTTTTGGTTAACTCTTTTAATCTTTATTTTTTTATCACCTGTTTTTATATCTTTGTCTTACATCTTATATCTCCCTTTGGAAATTTATTACAAAAATAAAATTATGGCACTAGCAAAAAAGAAACTAAATAGTTTACCAAGTCTAAAAATCATTGCCATTACCGGATCATATGGCAAAACTTCCACCAAGGACATGCTTTATACTTTACTCTGGAAAAAATTTAGGGTGGTTAAAACTCCCAAAAGTTTTAATACTCCCTTAGGGTTAGCTCAAACAATTCTGGACTTTTTAAAACCAAATACTCAAATTTTTATTGCTGAACTTGGGGCTTACAAAATAGGGGATATAAAAAAATTAACAATATTCTTAAACCCAACAATTGGTGTAATAACTGCAATTGGCCCACAACATCTTGAGCGGTTTGGATCCATGGAAAATATTGCCAGGGCCAAATTTGAGCTGTTTGAAAATTTACCACCCAAAGGAGTAGCCATCAGAGGCCTAAATCTGGAAGCGGCGTCTGCAGTAGCAAGGCAACTGGGCATGAGTCCTACTGAAATTAAAGAAAGAACCAAATGGCTCCGTCCCACTCCCCATAGACAAGAAATAAAAAAACAGGGGAATCTAACCATTATTGATAATACGTATAACACTAATCCCGATTCTGCTAAAACTTCTCTAAAATTGCTGCATGATGCGCCCGGGTCGCAAAAGATTTTAATTACACCGGGGCTGGTGGAGTTGGGAAGACAACATAACAAATATAACAGGGAATTTGCGGAGGAAAGTGCAAAAGTAGCGGATATTATAATAATAGTAGGGGAGTATGCTAAAAAAGCACTACTTGCAGGGCTCAAAAACTTCCCCAAAGAAAAAATTCATACAGTTACCACTTTAAATGAAGCCATGAATTTATTGGGCCAAATTACCAGCCCAAATGCAGTAGTCCTCCTTGAAAACGACTTACCAGATCAGTATTTTTAAAGAGGATCTCTACTTAATTTGTGATTAATTTGGAGACGGCGGAATGTATGCAAATGGTAAACCTCGGTGAATTTCTGTTAAAAGTGTCAATAACGACTGCGCATATTCAATATCTAGCTTTCCGGTATTATTTATTGTCGGCGGGAATGTTTCAGCCGCAAGCAGAAAATTCACTTCGCTCTGTAGCTTTTGATCAAGATTAAGAGTTGAACTCATAAATTTATATCCATTTCCATTTAAGCTTGCGTGTACTCTTATTTGTCTTTTTCCATGCCGATCACTTTTTAACTCTAAACCGGCAGTTTTAATTGTTTCTTCGTATGTCAAAGCGTTGGGATAATTTTCTAAAAACCATTTCATTGCATCTACTTGAGATAAAGAATAGCCAGCAGTTACAGAATGACCAAATAGTCGTCTTAAAACTCGCGGTGTTTCGCTTCGTTTCTGACTGGATGCCATTAATCCATCAAACATTCTACTTAACTCTGCCTTAACGCTATCTAATTTTACCTGTTCTGATCCACTAAGATTTTCCATTATTTTAATTTTTAATCCCTCCTTTTTGAGCTATTTTTGAGAGAAGACCACTCTCGAAAGTATAGGTGGTCTTTTTTTGGTCTTGGGATCTCTCCAAACCATACCCAATTAACATATCCAAAAGTTTGGAAAATTTGATGCCGGAAGCTTCCCATAAATAATAAGCCAGCGATCCGGGAGGGGAGTTAACCTCATTAACCCAAAATTGACACTCTGTGTCATCCTGAGGAGCGAAGCGACGTGAGGATCTAATTCCTTTATTTTCCACAAAAAAATCTATTCTGGCCACACCGCAGCCATCCAAAATTAAAAATATTTTTTTAGTAGCTTCTTGAATCTGCTTTGTTAATTTTTCAGAAATGGGTGCAGGAATAATCCGTGAAAGTGAAACCATACCAGCAGTTTTTAAACCACTTTTCTGGTATTTATCCTCAAAACTTAAAAAGGCTGCTGACGGAATAGGCTGTTCGCAAACAGATACCTGAACTTCTTTGTACCCCAAAACAGAACAATTAACCTCAATACAATTTTCAAATGCTTCTTCTATTAAAATTTTATCAGCATATGTTCCTGCTACTTCTATATAAAAATCCAGATCGTCAGGATTATCTACCTTATTAATACCAATACTGGAACCAACTGTGGCAGGTTTAACAATCAGGGGAAATTTTAATCCGGATATATCCGGTTTTTCGCCGCGCAAAACTACTACATATTTACCAATAGGCAAACCCATGCTTGCAAAAACCTGTTTTGATAAAACTTTATCCATGGAAATAGCTGATCCCAAAACTCCAAATCCCACATAAGGAATCTGATACATTTCCAATAACCCTTGAAAAGATCCATCCTCACCAAAAGATCCATGAAATAAAGGAAAAGCCAAGTCAAGAGGAATGAATTTTGGCCAAAAACCTAAAGTCTGAAGTCCACCCCTAACAAAAGTTATTTTTGTTGCAGATAAAACCAAAGAATCTATATCCTTATAATTTTTTAAATCCAAAAACTTGGGGGAAGTGTAAAAATCACCGCTTTTGCTGACATAAACAGGGACTATTTCATATTTAGATTTATCTAAATTCTCATAGGCCTGCAAGCCGGTAATCACCGAAACTTCATGTTCAACACTCCTCCCCCCAAAAAACAACCCAACTCTTAGCTTTTTTAACATGGGTTAATTATACCAGAGAAACCGCTAAGCATATAATTTTATGGGATCAGCCATTCACTAATTCTGCTAAAAAGAGGATCAGTTTCTGTAATTTGAGGTGGAGTAAAAATATAAGTTCCACTACTGGAATCTCTTGTTTCTAAAAATTTAAATCTTCGGTAAAAATCAAGAACACCACATTCATCAACAGTTCGGATTTTTATCTGCCTCTCTAAAAGTTGTTCTGCGACTTTTCTTCCAACTCCTTTTCCTCTGGATTGTTCGCCAAGATATACTGCAGCTTCTTCTGCTCCATTTGCCAATACACCAACTATTCTTGTATCTGCAAAGATTGGTCTCAAACGGCCTCTATCAAAAAATTCTGATAAACCAATATTTGTTAAATGTTCCCTAAATTCTAAAACTATGCTCTCCCAATCTACCTTTAATTTTTCTAAACCATTTTCAGATAACCCGATCAAGAATCCATGGTGAAGTAATTCTATAGAAAATTCTTCTCTATCAACTTGACCTAAGATCCTTAAAATTTCTGAAGCCTCTTCTTTAACTCCGCATGGATATGGAAAAGATGTAACATTAGGAGATAAACCCCAAGGTGTATGAAAATGGAGCATATATTTAATTCCTGGAAAAGCTCGATATAAAGCGTCATTAACCGCTGTATCGATTGACGGCTTAATCACACCTTCAAACTCAACAACATTTACCTCATGGTTAACGCGAGCTCTACAAGCTTCTTCCGGACGAGTTACGCTTTTATCTACCTGCCTTGGGGTAACCATTATTGCGTTGTTTCCGATTCTCATAGAAACATTACCGGAACTATCATAAAGAAGATGCGTTTTCTGAGCAAAACCAAGTAGTTCGGCAAATTTTGCCGTATCGTCTTGAGAAACAGCCGGTAAAGTGTCTGATCGCTCACTGTGGTACCAAGTGACCAAAGACCTTTTTCTTACAAATTCAACGATATTATCTGCTACATCTTGTCTTTGACCAGCAAGGTTTATAGCTCCACCTTCGGCAGTGACCAAAATAACCGGATGCATACCATCATGCAAATTAGATGAATCATTAGCAACTGTTAAATTCAAATGCGCTCGACTATTTTGTTCCACTGCCGCTTGAATTAATTCTGGTCGGGAAACACCTGAAAGAAGTTTGAATCCAACCAGAAAACTTTCTTGACCATATGCTGCTCTTAATTCATCAAGGATTTTTGGAGTCCGAACTAAAGTTAAAACCAACTCTTTCTGAGATGATGGGATTTTTCCCGAAACAGGCTCTTTTGGAGTAAAATCTGCTACTGCAGCTGCGTGGAATACTATGGCAGGTTTTGGTTGCCCAAGCAGGACTTGTCTTAAACTACTCGCACTTGTAAAAACTTTATGAGAGAAATCAGCACCTTCACCTAGCGTTCTTCGGACATCAGGTGGACATAAAACGTTTACTAAATAGCCTCTCCTAGCAAGACTTTCAGCAATTGCAATTCCAAATCTTCCGGTTGAAAAATTTGTTATAAATCTAACACTATCTAGAGGTTCTCTGGTACCACCAGTTGTAACAATAGCTCTTTCTAGCCGGCTCATTATTTAATTATACATCAATTTCGCATACTTGCAAACTATGGGGCTTCATGATAAAATATTTATACACAAATTAAACCATGGCAGAGCAAGAAACAGAAAGATTTATTAGAGTGGGTGCCGCCCAAATTGGGCAGGTGGATGATCCTGAAAAAAATTTACAAACTTTGTTAGAAATGATGGAAACATACTCACCTGATACGGATATCCTCTGTTTCCCGGAACTTTCGCTCTCTGGGCAGAAAACATTTCAAGAGTTAACAGAGCTTCATGAGGCAATCAGAAGACAAGCCCGAAACACTAACTTATGGGTAGTTTATGGATCCTATGCTAGAAGGGAAGATAAGGTCTTCAATGAAGCATATATTATAGACAATCAAGGACGTCTGCGTTTAACTTGTCAGAAACAAAATTTATGGGATGAACCCGAGGCAACTGCAGGTTCTGCTTCTCCGGTTATCCAAACCGAATTGGGAAATTTAGGCGTGGTAATCTGTTGGGATTTGGCCAGACCGGAAAATTTGAGGAGGTTGGTAGCTCAAGGAGCGGAAATTATTTTTTGCCCCTCTTATTGGTTTGTCGGAAAATACAAAACTACAGCGGTTATTCGAAGTATGCCTAGAGTACGAGCTTTTGAAAATCAGGTATTTTTGGTTTATTGCGACGCATACACCCAAAATGGGGAAACTGCCGGTTTATCTAGAATTTGTTCTCCTACTCAAGTTTTGGCTGCCGCCAAAAAAGGTCGAGAAGAAATTATTACTACTATATTAGATCGAGATGCACTCCAGCAAAGCAGGAGAGTCTTTAACTGTTGGCAACCTTCACCCTAGTTTTTCCAGCTTAATTTTGCTATAATTATATGTGGGCATTAAGCCCACCCGCCTGCCGGCGAGGCAGGTTTTATTTGTTTTTTAACCCATGAATATAGGCAAAGTAGAACCAACACCCATAGTTGATGAGATGAAGCGAAGCTACTTGGATTATGCCATGTCTGTCATAGTCTCCCGGGCTCTCCCTGATGTCCGCGACGGCCTAAAACCAGTACAGCGGAGAATTATTTTTGCCATGCATGAGCAAGGATTGCATCACACTTCCCGCTACCAGAAATCCGCCGCAGTAGTAGGTGAGGTAATGAAAAATCTTCATCCTCATGGAGATGCTCCAATTTATGAAGCCATGGTACGGATGGCCCAGAATTTTTCCATGAGATATATGTTAGTGGATGGTCAGGGAAATTTTGGCTCAATTGATGGGGACAGCCCGGCGGCAATGAGGTATACCGAAGCCCGCCTTGCAGCCATTTCCGAGGAATTGCTTCGTGATATTAATAAGGAAACCGTAGAATTTGCGGATAATTATTCTAATACCACCAAAGAACCAACTCTTTTGCCATCTGTTATTCCAAATTTACTATTAAACGGAGCTTCCGGCATTGCTGTTGGCATGGCCACTCAAATCCCGCCTCATAATTTAAGGGAAGTTTGTGACGGCTTAATTCATTTAATAGAACATCCTGAAGCTACTGTTGAAGATCTTATCCAGTTTGTTAAAGGCCCTGATTTTCCAACAGGCGCTTCTATTTATGACCAATCGGAAATCCTGGCAGCTTATGCCACAGGCAAAGGCAGAATTGTCATGCGGGCCAAAGCAGAGATTGATGAATCTGGCGCAGCGGGAAAAATGCAGATTATTGTGTCAGAACTGCCATATCAGGTTAATAAAGCAATTTTAATTACCCGCATTGCCGATTTGGTCAAAGACAAAAAACTGGAAGGCATTGCTGATTTACGGGATGAGTCAGACCGCAAACAAATGGTGAGAATTGTATTTGACTTAAAAAGAGATGCCAAACCCCAATCAATTTTAAACAATCTTTATAAACACACTGCCATGCAATCGGTTTTTAATGTTAATCTGGTAGCCTTATCAGATGGAGTACCGCATCTCTTAACCCTCAAGCGGGTTTTGGAAGAATTTATAGCCCACAGACAAAATATTGTGCGCAAACGCTCGGAATTTGAACTAAAAGAAGCTAGAGCCCGAGAACATATTTTGGAAGGATTAAAAATTGCCGTAGATAATATTGACGCGGTTATTGAAACCATTAAAAAAAGCAAAGACGCGGACGCGGCCAAAGTTAATTTAATGGCCAAATTCAAATTAACCGAAATTCAGGCAGTGGCCATTCTGGACATGCAGCTTAGGCGTCTGGCAGCTCTGGAAAGGCAAAAAATAGAAGACGAGTTAAAAATGATCAGGGAAACCATTAGCTACCTTGAGGATTTATTGGCCCATCCGGAAAAAATTTTAAAAGTTATCAAAGATGAGCTGACAAAAATTAAAGAACGCTACGGCGATGACAGAAGAACCCGTGTCTATAAACAAAAAATAGGGGAGTTTAATGAAGAAGATCTGGTAGCAAATGAAGTAACAATTGCTACAATCACGGAAGGCGGTTATGTTAAACGCCAATCTCCTTTGTCATTTAGAGTGCAGCAACGGGGAGGCAAGGGAGTAATGGGCATTTCCACCAAAGAAACAGATGCCGTATCCCATATTTTTTACACTCAAACCCATGACAACATTTTGTTCTTTACAGATAAAGGCAGGGTCTTCCAGATTAAAGTTTGGGAAATCCCGGAGACCCAGCGGGCAGCCAAAGGCCAGGCCATTGTCAACCTGATAAATGTTGAACAAGGGGAAAAAGTCACAGCTAACTTGACCACCCGTCAAAAAGGCGAGAACGCCAAATATTTCTTCATGTGTACCCGAAAAGGCACTGTTAAGAAAACCTCTTTGGAAGAATACGCCAATATCCGCAAAAACGGTTTGGTGGCAATAAAACTTGATCCAAAAGATGAGTTGGGTTGGGTTTGCCCAACTTCTGGCAAAGATGATTTAATTATTGTTTCAAGGCAGGGAAAATCCATCCGTTTTTCGGAAACGCAGGTAAAACCAACTCACAGGGACACTTCCGGAGTTAGAGGAATCAGGCTTGCCAAAGATGATGAGGTTGTATCAATAAATATAGTTGAAAATGAAGAGGATGCGCTTTTGGTAATTATGGAAAACGGTCTGGGTAAAAAAACTCTATTTTCTTCCTGGAGCAGACAGGGGAGAGGCGGACAGGGTGTAAAAGCTGCCCAGGTAACAGCTAAAACAGGCCTGATTGTTACTACCCAGGTTGTAAGTAAAAATACAGATACTTTGGTTTTAACATCAACCAAAGGCCAACTGATAAAGATGGACTTAAAGCAAGTGCCAACTTTGCAAAGACAAACCCAGGGAGTTATTTTAATGAGAGTACGGGTGGGTGAAAAGGTTGTTGCGGCCACTGTGGTTGCCAGTAAAGAAAGGGTAGCCGGTGATTAAATTTAACAAAGAAAAAATTATTACTAAAATTGCCACAGTTTATTTTATGATTGGTGTTATTTTTGCCATTTTTTTTGCTATTTATTATAAATGGCATCCGCTTTCGTTTCTTTCTCCCAACTTTTTTTCCGTAGTCTTCACCTGGCCATTCCAGGCCATTGGCTTTATAAGAGACCTCCTAACCTACGGCCTGACAGGTAAATCTATATAAAAACTACAACAACAGGCTGATTTTAAAATCAGTCTTGATTTTTGCTAATCAGATAAGTTAGTATCAAAACATGGATGCAAATAATATAAAGTCAATTGTCGAAGAAGTTGTTAATAAAGCCATAGACCCAATCAAGAAACAGCTTGGTGGAGTAGAAGAAAGGCTTGGTGGTATCGAAGCGCGACTTGATGATCCGGATATGGGACTCGAAAGACTTAATAAACGCATGGATGCCAACACGGCAGCAGTCATGAAACTGGAGGAAACAGTCAATGGCTATGGGGACATGTACAAAATTAATGATTCAAATATTAGAAAAACGGAAAAAAGACTGGAAAATTTTGCCTAAAAAATAATTTTTATTTTCCTCCTAAAAATTTTTGCACAAAGTCGTTTAGGTAATTGGATAATCTGGAAATTAGCAAAGCAGACAGGAAAAATTCCATAAACGGATGCGTAACCGGATAATCAAAAAAAACATTAAAAACAGAAACCCTAAATGAAAGAGTTAGGATTATGGCTGTGGCCAGGGAAATTAAAGGCAGGTATGATTTCAAAGCTTTTACATTTCCACAAAGATACTCAACAATTGCCTCATTCAGAGTGGTAAAAGTAAAAACCATCAAAAAGGGAAATAAATTAACCGCCAACTTTAACTACCTTTCCGAACAGTCCCAACAAACTTAAGGTGTGATCTTCCCGCGCCTTGCTTTTTTCCTTATTTTCTTCTCTTAATTTATTTATTTCTTCATCTTTGGCAAGAATATGCTGCTGAAGGTGTATTAGAGAGTTATTTAAAAAGGCAAGGGAGGTTTGCAGATTTTCAATTTGATTGTTTTTAAAGTCAATTTCGGAAACTGCTCCGGGGCGGGGGTTAAAAATAATTCCACCAAGGTTTGTAGCCATTTAAATCTAAGCTATACTAACAAAGAATTGCTTTTCTTGTCAATCAACTATCCAAACGGGGAAAGAGTGATAATTAAAAGCTGGGCCAAAAGAACAAGCAAAACCGAAGCAAAAAGCTTTTTATTGGATAAAATCCCATGATGTTTTCTTATTACAAAAGGCAATATCATCTGTAATACCACCATTAAAGTAAAAGTGATATTGCGGGACATTTCCAACCCAAAGGCATTAAAAGTAAAATAAAAAACTACAAGGCAGGCAGTTGCTATTGCAACTCCTCCAATAATAATAAACCTCAAAGAATCCTTGCCCAGCAAAGCCGTACGTTTCTGTGGTGGAGTTGCCATCAAATGCGGGGTAGAACCGTCAAATCCCAAAGCCAAAGCCGGTGGCCCGTCTCCAACAAAATTAATCCACAGAATTTGAGTGGGAAGAAGCGGGGAGGGCCATCCTAAAAAAACTGTTAGTCCTATCAACAACACTTCTGATAAATTTCCGGTTAACAAAAATTTGACCACTTTGAGAATGTTGCTATAAATCAATCTGCCTTGTTCTACAGCCGAGACCAGTGTAGCAAAATTATCATCCAGTAAAACTATATCCGAAGCTTCTTTGGCCACATCAGTGCCAATTTTACCCATGGAAACACCAACCTCCGCCTGTTTTAAAGCTAGAGCATCATTAACCCCGTCTCCTGTTACAGCCACCACTTCACCCAAGCTTTGATAAACCTTGACTATTTGCAGTTTTTGCAAAGGAGTAATTCTGGCAAAAATTCTCACTTTGTTAATTATTTTTAATAACCCCCCCTTGCTTAAATTTTTTAATTCACTACCTGTCAAAATCTCATCACCCTTTTCAAGCAAACCTATTTCCTCGCCAATAGCTTTGGCAGTCAACTCGTTGTCTCCTGTTACCATTACCACTTTTATACCGGCCTGTTTAGTTAATTTTACGGCTTGTTTTACTTCCGGCCGCACTTCATCGGCAATTCCAATAAGTCCCAAAAACTGATTATTTTTGGTAAAGGCCAAAACTCTCAAGCCTTTTTTAGCCATTTTTTTATACTCCTCATTCCATTTTGGCTCTGTAACCAAAACTTCAGGCGCCCCCTTAGTAAAAACAGATTTTTGTTGATCATCTTGCCATACCACTGTCATTTTTCTTGTTTCCAAAGAAAATGGTATCTCTTCTACTAATTTTCCCTTTACTCTCAATAAATCAATATCCAAACCTTCTTCTTTTGCCCAAAGCAGTAAAGCCCCTTCAGTGGTATCACCTAAAATATCAAATCCGCCAGCTGGCGGACCACCTTCTTTTAACACCAAATTGGCGCTATTGCAGTAAACAGCGCATTTTAATAAATCCTGCTTTTTATTATCATTTACTTTTACTTCCTTAACCCTCATCTCATTTTTAGTCAAAGTGCCTGTTTTGTCTGTTAAAATCACTGTGGCCGCGCCAAGCGATTCCACGGCAATCATCTTGCGAACTAATGCTTTTTTACTATACATTTTGCGTACACCCAAAGCCAAAACTATAGTCACTACCGCAGGCAAACCTTCCGGCACAACCGCCACCATCAAGGCAGTACTGCTAATTAACATTTCAGTAATCCCATACCCTTGCAAAATCCTTAAAAGAAAAATTACCAGGGCAATAATTACTGCCCCAATGCCAATACCTTTACTTAATTTAGCCAGAGCTTTTTCCAGCGGGGTTTGATCCTCTTCCACATCTGCCAAAGTTTGGACAATTGAGCCAAACCTAGTGCTAGCTCCTATTTGGGTTATTTTAATTTTAGCTCTCCCTGATGAAACAGTGGTACCAAAAAACACCTGATTTTCGTTTTCCTTGTTGGTTTTCAAAACAGGCAAGGACTCTCCTGTTAAAATTGATTCATTAACCTGCAAAGAAAAGGATTCCAAAATCTGCCCGTCAGCCGGAATGCGGTCTCCAGACTCTAAAATTACCATGTCGCCGGGCACCAACTCTATTGAGGAAATCTCAACTTGCTTGCCATTCCTTAAAACTCTTACATAATCCACTTCAAATTTTTTTAAAGCCTCCAGTTCTTTGGAAGCTTTGTATTCCTGCCAAAACCCCAAAATAACATTAAACACCAGAATTGCCCCGATTAAAAAAGCGTCTAATTTGTCACCAATAACTAAAGATAAAATTACCGCCCCTAAAAGCAGGTAAGACAGCGGATTTTTAATTTGATTTATAAAAACCCTTAAGGCGGAAGAAGTCTTTTTTTGGGGAAGCTGGTTCGGGCCAAATTTTATTAAAGCTGCTTCCGCTTGTTGAGAAGTTAATCCGGTATTCATGATAATAAGTTAATTGGTGTAACTATCAGCAATATTCCGGCAGTATTTAGCAAATAAGTTAAAATTACAATCTGATAATATTTTAAATTAGATGCCCCCAACATCATAAGCCCCAGTTCATCAGGCAGGGGAGAGGCAATAATAATAGCGCCGACAAGAGGAGTAATAAATTCAAGTTTCCATTTGACAAGAAAATTGTTGATTTTTTTAAGCTGCAGTTCACGGGTTATTAAACTTACATCTTTTGATAATTTTTCTTTGAAAAACTTAATTATTACCAAATCTCCTACAACTGCCCCCATTCCTGCCAAAAGCGCCAGAATGATTGGATTATTATTCTCTGCCAAAACAACAATCATGGCCATTGAAATAGGAGAAGTTAAAAAAGAGGTATAAAACATGCCTGCTAAAAATTCTGCCATAAATCTTAGTGGTAAAACCGTGACTACCAAATTATGTAAAAGTCCACTTTTTATAAGATACCAGGCAATGCTTAAGCTAAAAATAAAAATTGCGGTCTTAAAAATCAGTTTTTTAATTTTCCGATCCATTATTACAGTTTAACAGAATGTTTAAAGTAGCGTAGCGTATGGGGAGTGGCTTTCACTGACAAAGCTAATTTTTTAACATATTTTTCTACTATCCTCTGGATAGACCTGGGAGTAAGCCTCATGGCTTCACCTTCATTTGCAGGGTCTTTTTTACCCTGAAAACGGATAAGCAAGGGCTTAAAACTATCTTTGCGGCAGGCCAGATATTTTTCCAGAGTTACGGAATTTATATTAGAATCGCGGTTTAAAAGAGTCAATTCAGAAACCCGGAGGCCACTTAAAAATAAAGTTTCCAGAATAGCCTTGTCTCTTAAACCTTGCTTTTTTGTAGTATCAGGAGCTTCCAAAAGCTGCTGCAGTTGTTCTTCATCCAAAACCTTCAATGGAGGAAGTTCCTGTTTCAACAAATCCACTTTTTCAAAAGATAAACTATCAATATGCTGACTCTCCAGATAACGGAGAAAAGCCCTAAGGGCAATCAGAAAATAATTTTGGGTAACTTTTTTCAAAGGTTTTTTGGCCAGATGAAGTTTATAATTTATAATTAATTGAAGATCAATATTTTTGGGTTCAATGTCACCGGAAAAACTCAAAAATCTTTTTAGATAATGATCATAATTGCGGATAGTTAGTTGCGAAGCATTTTGTTCAACTTCAAGATATTCCAGAAAATCAGCAATAAGGGCAGACGCTGTCATAAAAGAGCCAGGCCGAGAATTCCCAGGATTACTAAAATGCCTCCCACTATAGCCACAGCAGCTGTGAGTTCCACCGTACCTGTTTCACCTCCAACCGCATCATCAATAGTTTTGGGAATAGTTTTAGGCTGGGCAGAAGGAGTAGAAACAGTACCGCCGCGGGGAGTCGGTGTCGCAATTGTGCCGGTTCCCGGGGAAGGCGAAGCCAAAGCACCACAAGTTCCCGTGCCAATTGTATAACTACCGTCAACCACTGAATTTAACACATCTGACACTGTGCCCCGCTGTACCACATTGGAATCAGTAGTTTTGGTCTTGTCATTAGGATCAAAATCAAACTTTATTTGAGTTGTTCCGGCAGGAGCAGTATCTTTAACTGTCACATTCAAAGTAGCCAGAGTCCCTTTGCCGGAAAAAGCTTGGGTTACAGAAGCCAACCCGGAAATAGTGATTTTACCTGCAGCTTCATCCACATTATTGCCCGGATAATCCGGATAAACTTTACTTTGGGTATTGATGGAATTGATTGTAAAACGGCTGGCATCGTAAATCACAATAGCATCTGTACCGTCCGTATCAGCTCCGGTGGTATCCAAAACAACATTCAGTGTTAAAGGACAACTTTTATTAAAAGTGCCAGAGGCAGGGGAGAGGGATAAGGTAGCAGCCCAGGCACTGGCCGGAGTAAAAAGTAAAAAGTAAAAAGTAAAAAGAAACAAAATTAAAAAATTTTTCATTGCACTGCTAGGTTGAGATTGGCAACGGTTTCCAAAATGTCATTGCCGGATAGCGCTTCCACCACATTGGAATCGTCTGTTTGACCCGGAGAAAAGCCGACTGTCAGGTTGACATCACCTGGCGCTTTAGCCTTAAAATTGATAGTAGCAAAATTTCCCTGGCCTTTAAATGATTTGCCTTGCAAACCGCTGATGCCGGAAATTTGAATCTGGCCTAACTTGGCATCTGTTTTCATTTGAGGATATTCCGGATAAATTGCACCTTTTACAATAGCTCCCTGTGATGCCTCCAGCACTTTCGGATCAAAATTAAGCACCAGATCCACCCCTTCGGTTGCCCGATTACCGGTATCCACCTGCACCAAAACAGCAACAACTTCACCTATCTTATATTGGCTCTTGGAAGAAAATAACATTAACGCTACCTCACGGGGCAATAGGGATTGTTGTTCTGGAGAAGGAGCAGCTGGAGAACGGAGGACTCCAATAGCATAAATTATCTCCAGCACAATTATTGCTCCCAAAATAAGAAAAACGATTTTCGGGCCGGAAAATAAACTTTTGGCTTTTTTTTGCTGATTATTAATTTGTGTGTTTTGATTATCCATATATTTAGTATATCATGGCCTGGGACTGGCAGAAGAAGTGGCTACAGGCCCACCCGGAGTAGGCTCTGACTCGTCTTCTTTACCAAAATCCTGCCTCATGCAAGCCCAGTCTATGGAATTAACCCTATTGTCTAAATTAAAATCACCTGACCTGCCCGTACTTGACTGACCACTAATCCATTGCCTGTTTAACTCTGTCTTGTCAAAAGTATTAATTTTGCCGTCCCCGCCATCTACCGGGAAAATATCTCCCACAGGAAGATTAAAATTAGGGATATTGGTGGTGCCGGAAGATGCAGTAAATTCAGCCGCCTTTCGCAAGCTTTTAGGGGCTTTGAGGGAAATTTTGTATTTCTTGCCCTCTTCCAGCTTTTGGGTTAAGTTTTGAATCGCTCCGTTTCTGTCAATCCTTACTGTTTCTTTAGCTTTTTTACCTCCTTCAAAGCCTCCTGCCAAAATCATCTCTACGCCGTCCGTATCGTGTTGAGCGGGAGCGCGGCAAAAAACTTTAGCTCCCAGCGAGACAGTGGAAGATCCGGCACAAAGCCCCTCGGCTATCTGACCTTCACCATTGGTTAAACTAATGGGAAAACTTTGTCCCACCGGAGCATTGGAAAAAGTAAGCTTCGCAGATCCGTCTCTCCATTCCCTAACTTGCAAATTGGTCTCATTACTTTTACCTGTGCCCCTTGAACCTAAATTAGTACCCCGGATATCAAAAATCACATTGCTACCTTCAAAATTTAAGGAACAACCCGTAATAACAGGTTCTGCCCCCAAAAGCTTAATTGGGGCGTTGTGACGGGAAATTTTGCCCGTGGAATCCTTAAATTCTACCCAGATTTGTTTTGCTCCAGAGGGCATATCCGCAGGAAAAGGAATGTTTTGGATTTTACTTTCCTCTGTATAATTCTGCCATGGTAGCGCATCAATAAAAGCGCTCCTGTCAAAAGCCCACCTAAACTTATCTGTGGTAACCTGACCGGGAATGGAGGTGATGGTAAATGCGCCCTTTAAATTATTTTGATTTGGATCAATCGGCAATAGGGGATTATCAGCAGAGCCGGCAATGATTTTATCAACCGGAAATGTCACATCCGCTGTTGCGCCCGCATCTGTCGGGGCAATAGCCTTAAAGCGTAAGGTACCAAGCGTTACATCTCCTGCTGCCACATTGGCCGGATCACCAATAGCGAAGTACTGAAAAAAACCGTTTGTATTACTGGGAACAAGACGGAAAGCGGTAAAACCGGTGTTTGACCGGGAGTTAAAAGCTGTATCCAGCAAATTCAACTTAGTCTTATCAAAGTTTACCTCAAAAGACAAACCCAACACGCTATTTCTACTGGCATTAAATTTAATATCTACATCCAACGAGTCGTTTACCCGGATAGTTCTGCTGCTTGGTACAAGCAACAAGCTTACAGAATCCACTGCCAAAGCCATTTCTTTAGGGACAACTAAAAAGAAAATTATTACAAAACATATTACCAAAACCAACCAAATTTTTTTCATCATTTTTTTCTATTTCTTTATGGACACCTATGCCGCGTATCGATTGTATAAATATTCCACCAGGTAGTATAATCCCTCATATCAACATCCCTGGCCAGGTTATTATCAAAAAGGATCGCTGCCGTATCTTTGGGTATCAGGCGTTGGATCATTCTCCAAATTAAGACCGGATCACCGGAAGGATTAAGACATCCATTCCTGTCAACATCACCCCTGACCGAACCCGGGGGGGGGGATGGGGGAGGAGTAGCACCTCCAATAGTAACCGTGGCAGGTCTTAAACTCAAAGGCACTTCATCTTTATACCCCGAAGCAACAATATGCGTATTATTATCATCAAATCTGATAGTTGATGTCCCTGGGCTAGTAACCTGCACGAATAATTTCCCCAAAGTAATGATTTGGTCGCCAGGTAAACTCCCGTCGTTTCGCAAGTTAACAGCTGCATAGCGAAGATCGCCGTTGATAACTGCATTTTGCAATTCTGTGTTTAATCTGCCGGCTGTATCAGGAACAAATCTATTGATCTGGATATTAGAATCAGCGGTTATAAAAAGATCTGCTCCTGTAATTTTAGCAGCCCCGCTACGGTTTGTTCCCTTGTTGAAAATAACATCAAAAGAGATCTCTTGGTTTATTTGCGCGTTGCGGCTGGGGGGGACAAAAGACACAGTAGCAGAAGGAGCAGTAGCCTTACTGCTTAATTGAGTCATTTGCCTAACCAGATATACTCCCAAAATAATACCCAGCAACAGAAGAAAAACTCCCATAACAGATAGGATTGGTTTAGAGAAAAAAATATTTTTAAATTTCTTAATCATTTAATTTTAGTTCCCTGTAGAACCATGCCAACGCAAATTTCTCCATTTATTAAAATCCAATAAATCAATACTTCTATCCTTATTACAATCAGCTTTTGTCTGGTCTGCGGGACTTCCACCTCCCAAAAAAATATCTTTCCAGAAATTTATTATGTCCCCATCGTCATACTCATTATTCCCATTAAAATCACATTCCTTGGAAGTGGGGGCAGAAGGGGAGGGAGAAGGGGAGGAACCGGCACCAGATCTGAATGTTTTTGGGTACTCACAACGGGTATCTCCATTTTTAATAAAAAAAGCTAAAGTATGATCGCCGGAGGAGCCGGAGTTAATATTTTGATAAGTGAATTTAGGCTTGACGCCGGAGTCATCTACTTGGGGATTGCCCACTGCCTGACCATCCATCAAGAGAGTAATTCCCGGCCAACCGGCCGTAGAACTTTTCAATCCCTGGACAGTCACAGTGATATTAGTATTGGGCTGGGGGTTTTCCGGGGACAATTGCCAGCTGACAGTACATTCTCCCGGTCCGGAATTCCCACCACCTTCCTGAACATTAAAAGTTTGTCTGTCGCAAGTTTTAGCTTCAGGTTTACCCTCTTCCGACCTTCCGCATTGAGAAGCATTCACTCTAAATTCTATCCAATGCCTGCCGGGACTATTGGGAGCAGTAATATTGGCTGATTCAGTATTGTTGGTTTCCGCAAAACGACAGGATAGATTTCCTCCATCCCACATTCTGGCAAAACCGCCGTATGCCCAACCACTGCCAGGCAAACGGTTACCTTTCTTAATAGTTATTTGAAAGGGTTGCCCAGGACCGGGATTGGGTGGAATAATAGCCCATTGGGCCACAGAACAACCCTCACCGGCATTACCGCCCGGCATGGTGGCAAACCCGGGCACTTGTTGGGCTTGCGCCTTAACTTCTTCAACCAGACTTTTTGACAAAAAGCTCATTATTCCCTTGGCAGGACTACTGACAGATTGCAGAATATGAGGACCGGTTGATCCGACACCCACTCCCGGCGGACCCAGTGGGGAAGTGAATGTTACTGTTACTGGCTTGGTCCGGTCTTTTACCACCCAAACCCCATTTCTTTTTTTCCCATTATCTCCGGGAAATGT